>Ga0116231_10006466_pt1 | contig 22301 bp, 16 predicted proteins | sample S1TSphgellanicum_2_FD_89695 | JGI IMG/M metagenome (GOLD analysis project Ga0116231, IMG submission 89695) | Host-associated microbial communities from peat moss isolated from Minnesota, USA - S1T2_Fd - Sphagnum magellanicum MG | ecosystem: Host-associated > Plants > Peat moss > Unclassified...
TTATAAGGGGGAAGGTGGTGGCTTCCCCCAAGTCCGGGCCGTGGTGAGTCTTGTGTGTCCGTGTTGCCCGTGGTTCGTCCTAGCACCAAGGGTGCTCCAACTTTGCACTAACCACTTTGTGTGAGTTATGTGCAGGCCCGTGTGAGTGAGTGAAGCTTGTCAACTCTTCCTAGTCCCATCCCGGAGCTCTAACACGCCCCTCTACCCCTCAAAGTGTTATGAGCTAGGGAGCGTGCTCCGACTCCTCCTTCTTCCGTTGTTTTCCTACTTGGGCTCACATTTGAGCCCTTTGAGGAGTTGGGAGTGCGTCAGGAATAATGATTTGAATGCTTTTGATAGGAATCCATTAATTTTTAATTTGTTGTGTGGACCATATGCAGACTTGGAATTTGAAGTGAATGGCCATGTCTACTCTAAATATTATTTACTCATGGATGGCATATACCTAAAATGGGCTTGCTTTGTGCAAACCATTCACAAGCCACAAGGAGAGAAGTGTAAGCATTTCACTCAAATGTAAGAATCTATCAAAAAAGATTAAATGTTGCTTTGGTGTGTTGCAAAGTCAATTTACAATTGTACAAAATCCAAACTAATTATGGCACCAAAAAGCTATCAATGATGTTTTGGTTGTGTGTATCATCCTTCACAACATGATTATTGAAGATGAACACACCTTATAGTTAGAACCTTGTTTTGAAAAACATCCATTTTAAATGGGTCTTACATTTATATATTAGCAACTTAAAATGGCATTGAAAAAAATGAGAATCATGAGATATATTTTTAAAAATATCTTATTGAACATCTTTCGACTTGCAAAAGGAATGCCCACGTATGATGAGGTAAAGTTTTAAAACACTCCCTTTCCCCTTTTTCAAACTATCATTTATGTTTTGAATCAGGCGTCAATTTTGTTCTATGCTAGGAGGATGAAACATCATCAAATGATGCAATTGGAAGGTCATCATGTTACTCATGAATTGTTATTATGCTAATCAATGAAGTTGTTGCTGAATTGGAACCACATTGGAATCGATGTTTAAGTTTCTGCAATTATTCTATTCAATGAAACTTGAAATACTTACATGTCTCTAGAGTTTGTAATTGAATTTAAGGCATGGTGAAGAGTACCATGCAACTTTGGTCCTCCAAAATTATTACCTCTTCATTGTGACTACAACCATGTGTCAAATCATCCTTGCTTGAACTATAATAACACATTCCTTGAATTTTGATTGTTTTTCTACTTCTTTTACAACTTTCTATCTTTGTGGATGGCAACTTGTAAAAGCTAGTTGTAAAATGTTTTGATCCATTTGGAGCACTTTAATAAAATTTATGTCCATAACATCATAAGATTTGCAGTTATTAATGTTGGTTTGTTTATTTCATCATGCACATTAGACTAGCAAAGGATGTCGTTCGGCATCAACCAACAGCGGATGAGAGTAAAGTTTAAACCTTTTGAATGTTTTAGTTTGTATAAATCGAGTGCATCATTGAAGGTGTCTTCAATGTTTATCCCATATTTGCATAATGATTCGACAAATGTGAAAATGTTTAATGAACTTGACGACATCATGTTTGATCACACCCCACTTTGTTTTTTAAAAATGAATTTGTCTTTGTGCATAAAAGTTTGGTAGTGATTAGTAATGTTCACAAACACAATCCTAAAATGTTGTATTTTTTTTACGATTCTTATTTTTGGATCTTATAAGATGTTCAAGAATGACGCACAAAGTTGCTTCTCTTCTTTTATGACAAATTTTTTTCCCTTGCAACTTTTGGTGGAATAGGTTTGTTGTTTGCATGTTCAACTGATGTCATTGCACATTCCTTGCATTGCCACCACAGTTGTTTAATGTCATTTCAAATAGTTGCAAGCCTCCCATGAGGGCTAGTATTAAGTTGCAAACTTGAGGCGAAAAGGCAATTTTTAATCAAAGTTTGTTAGTTTTATATTGGTTTGCACTAACAATGGGGCACTATTTTTTTTCAATAAGCTAGCTAGCATTGAATGTTACCATTGTAAGCACATTGATTACCAATTTCAAAGATGTTTTAATAAAGGACCATTGTTTTTAAATGAAAGAAATCCTAAAAATAACAATTCTAAAATTAAGCCACCCCATACAAAAAATTTATTGGACAAGGAAGTACAAAATAGTGAACCAATAACCATTAACACACCATGAAGGAATATGTTCATCCCTACCACATAGTGGAAACATTGGGGAATTCTATAAAGGCCATGAAACTAGGGAAGGGTGGGCAACACAAAATTGGCTTTGGCTTGGGGCTATGTCCTAGGACCTTAGGACACATGGAATAATGAATTGGGCTTGGAATAAGAATTGAATTATTCCATGTTCTTATACCTCATGTAATTTTAAATTTATTTTATTTTATGCCCTAAATGTTTCATGGTCATTTTGTCATGGTGGCCTAGGCTTGAAGCCACCTTGTAATAACCATTAAGTAGATTATGGTTAGATTGCCCATAATTTATTTAAATGTTGCCCATGAATGCATAAAATTCTTTCCTTCATGCATATCTTTTTAAAACGTCAAAATTGGGCAATCTAACCTTGGGTTACCCAAGGCTAGGACGAGGTGGCCCAAGGTTTTGAACATGGTGACCTAAGGCTCATACCACCATTACAAAATGACCATTAACCATTTGGGGCCTAGGACAAAGTTGACCATAGGTTGCTTAAGGCCTTGAAAAAAATGGAGCCTAGATTGCACGAGGTCTTAGGAAATTGAATATTTTTATTATACCCCATGTTCAAGTCAATATTCCATGTCTTGGGCTCCCATGACATAAAATCTTTTAGTTTTTACCCTAAGCCTAAGCTAAAATTTTGATGCCCCCCTTCTCCACTTTCATGCCCTTTTTGAAATTTTGTAAACATTTTCATCTAGGAAGAGGTTCTGGATGAGTCCCACCTTGCATCTTAGAAATGTCCCAATCCAACATTGTTTTATTAGTGAATTTTTGCCAAATCCTTGCTTGAATAATATGATTTCAACCTATAGGAAGGATTTTCCATGAAAAAAATGGTTCAAATTTGCCAAATTTTGAAAAAACAAAATTCTACCAATCACCAATTTTTTATTATTAGTTCTAGTAGGTAACCAAAAATATAGGAGTATTTTTTCTATTTCCATATTAATATATGTGACCAAATTTGGCTAAATCATTTTTGAGATGATGGCCACCTTTGCTACAAGATTGGAAAGAGAAACCATGTCCCAACCCATGGGCTCTTTACTATTCCTAAAACAAAAGCATGAACCTACACATATACCTCAACAAAAGAATAGGATTAGGAAGGATCTTACACCTAATTTAAAATTATTAGTGTAAAGTAAAGCATTATCTATCATATGTTTGAGTTCTTGTAATGAGGATGAAGCCCAAATGAAAGGGGTGAAAACTTTTGAATCCCAAAAAGGGGTCCCTTACCTTACCTTAAAGGTTATTGAAAAAATCAACTCACGAACTTTTGGGGAATGGGTTACATTTGTGAACCCCTTTTATTTAGCCTCACAAATGGGTTACACTTTGTGAACCCACACCCATGCAAGTTCACAAGTATAACCACACTAAAAATACAACGGGTTTTTCTCAAAATGTTTAATGTCCCCCAGCCCTAGTTGAATTCATCACAACTGACAATTTAGAGGTAAATGGAATAGATACATTTTGAGGGCAAAGGCGCATGCCACCACTTTAAAACATTTATAACGAGATACCATATGGCCTGCCGATAGTAACTAATTGTAAATGGGAACAAAAGTGTTATTGAACTCACCCCAACATTGCTTTTAAACTATAAAAGCCTAGTAGGCCTCATCTAATTTCTCCTCTTTACACATAATCCAATAATAAGATAAAGGAGCCTTGTGTAGGCAATTCCATCAAATTGTAGAACATTTCTTTCACATTGTGCAATGGGAAACGCAACATCTATTGTGATTTCAAAGACTATTGCACATGCACTATGTTTTAGGAAAAGGAAACTTTTTGTTGTTGATGAAGAACACTAATTGTGTGTCATTCTCACACTATTGCAAAACCTTGTCACTAGAAAGGGGCAGAAGTTGTACATGTTTTGGGAGTGAGTTCAAAAGCATTACAACAATCACAAACCATTTACAAATGACAAATGGCCAACTAGATCATTAAAATTGAAGAGGGGGATCATAAACAAAATGTTTTTAAGTTTGTGGGTTGTTTGGGGTCAATTGTAGTCAATGTTTTTTAAAAGTTTTTTAGAATAATGCTAGAGTGACTTTTGACCACCCATGTGAAGAGAAGAACTGGCAATCATATTTTTTTCTCATTAAAAGAAAAATGGCTACAAAGGTGAAATTATAAATAGTTTCCAAACTATCTCATGATGAAAAAAACTTTTGGCATCATATTTCAAAACATGAAAAAAAAGAATTTGGTAAAAAAACATATCCTAGGATGGAGATGAAGACATTAAGCTAAATGACCTTAGTTATTGAAATTTTTTGAGGTGATAGGTTGAGGTGGTGTAAGTGTTTTCTAGCCTTTCAATCAAATCTAGAAGTCAAATTTGAGTGAAAAAAATCAAAAAATTTCAAAAATTTTAATGAAAAAAGTGTTAAATTTTTAGGGCTAGTTGGCTTTTTTTAGTTAAAAAAATGTTGGTTGTAGCTCTAAATGAATCAGGATCTCCCTTTGAAAAAGTGTTGTAAAAGAACTTAAAATTATACAAGAAATGACAATTAAAACATTCAAGCTTCATCTTCATGCATTGTTGGTTGTTGTTGAACGATATCCCTCAATAGGTTGACATGCGAAAGGAATTGAAGCATGCATCACCTCCAAAATGCAAAAGCTTTCAAAGCGATGACAAAATTCCAACCAACACAATTAAAGCAATTAACTCCAAGATCACAAACCAACTTTGCATGAGTTCTAAACCTAGACACAAATACCACAAGGATCAAAAGCTAGAAAAAAAATTGATCAAATGAAGGTGAAAGAAGATATAAACTTTAAGCCCATGGGCCTTATTCTAAATGCAAGAAAAACCCACAATATCCGAACACATGACCATTATGCAAACCCGAAAGACCAATCTGCAAATTCACATGAGCATTAATGAGCTGTGGGCTCCACTTTTGGCCATTCCAATGTTCACTCCTGGCCTATTCCATGACAGAATATCCTGCATTAGAACGGGAATTCCAAGTCGCTCTTTCTCGCTCTTCTTCCCTCGAGCTCTTTCTTCCTTCCTCTTCTTCCGGGGGCGCTCGCACTTCCTCCAAAACACACATTTGAAGCCGATCGGGTTAGTAAATTACTGCGAAATCCAGAGCACTTCGACTCTTGCTCTCGTCCAGTAATATTCTGCTACAAACTCTGCACATAAGTAATTTTGATGTTTTCTTGGGGTTTTATGCTGGAGCATTGCTTTGCGGAGCCTTTGGAAGCAGGAGGCTTCGGAAGGGTCTTCGGGGATTGTGTTCAAAGAAGAGTCCGTAGCCTCCAGCGGTGGTACGACGATGAGACGAGCAGCTTCACAGGTTTTGGCGCACAGTTTGTGGTTCAGATGTAGGCCTTGTAGTGATTATTCCTATTCCTCGTTTCCTTCGAGAATCGGATATTATTGTGGCATTCTTTCCATCTCTTCTTGCCCGTTTGTTTCAGGGCAGGGCTCATCTTTGTTGAAGGTTTCCGCTGATTGCCGTGCTCGAGTGGCCGAGGAACTAGGGTTTCAAAGAAAGGATAACTGTGGATGCAAACGTGTGAGAGCTTCCGCTGTGGCGTGCATGTCAGGGATTGCAATGGACAGCAATGTGCACAAAACCTCGCCAGAGGATGTTCTGCATTTCTGGTAATATTGCTCCTTCCTTTGACCTTTTTGACGGTTTCTATAGTTTCAATCCGTTTATTTCTTATCGGCCCCCCACAACAGCGGCGATCAGCCCTACAAATTTCATAGGGTTTGCGTGCTCTGGAGATGTTGTGATGTTTCTTACATTACTGAACTTCAGGAGAAAGAACTCAGGACAAGCCGACGCACTTCACTTATGGTGGACATTCTCCAAACTTTAGGATTGAAATTTCCAATCAGCACATGTTCCTCTACAGGCTGAATGAACCATTGAGGAAATTATATAGGACTCATTGTAAATCTCCATGAAATTGAAACCTCATAAGGAGATGTGGTCTTCTTGTCTTCCTTACCAAGTTGGCTGTAAGTGCATTTGGCTCATGGTTGTGGAGGTTTTTTGGTGCTTCTTGTTACAGGTTCAAAGATGCAGACTTGACAACCTACCAGTTTCCTGTTAAGTTCTGGTATGTGGGCGGGGAGGCTGTGGACAAGGAGGTGCATTCATTTCTCAAAACTTGGAAGCAAGGTCATGTTTTGTGAGACCACAGTTTTGTGATAACAGCCCATTCCTGTTGCAATTCTATTGCTGCAATCATAATGCATGATGTGCACCTGAGAGGTGTTTGGGGAGGTGCTGTGGGAGGTGCTGTGAAATCCTTTAACTCCAAGCCACTAACAATTTTTTTCCTCCAGTGATAATAAGTTAGCTGTTTACTGCTGCAATTGTCTTGTGTATGACCAGCAATCGCACACTGCAGAGGATCATACATTTGCAGTGATCACTCTGCAAAATTGGTATAGTACTAGGAGTGTCCTAATGACTGGCATTCAGTAGTACTGAAGGTTGTTATTTTACAGACCTTGGGAATCTGATCAATCTTTGTTGGGCTCAGGTAAAGGAGAAATTTAGTGAATGTTTAGAGCTGGCATGCAGTGGGAAGATTGACCACTGGCTGTCAAACCCCCAAGGGTGTCTTGCCCTTGTGATTGTCCTTGATCAATTCTCACGCAATGTTTTCCGAGACACGCCCCACTCCTTTGCTCAGGATCAGGCTGCTCTGAAGATTACGCTGGACACAATTAAGCAGGTAAGACAAAGCACCTTCGAGAGGAGGTTGCTGGTTTCTTGTTCCAATTGGGGCCTAGAATATTTTGTATCCATTCCCTTCCCAAATAAAAGTATGCGACTTGCTCTTGGTTTCCAACCTCATACACCTGTGACATCAACAACAATATCATTTATGTTAAGTTACAGGAAAGCTTTTAGATGCATTTTGTTCATTGTGTTGTTGCATTGCCTCTTTGGTATACCTCTGCAGTCTGCACATTGCTTGGGCGAAGATTGAAATCTGTGGATATCATTGTGCAAGTGATTTCTGATGCTTACAGGGATGGGACAAGAAGCTGAGTGCAGTGGAAAGGATTTTCCTTTACATGCCACTAATGCACTCAGAAAGTCTGGAGGTCCATGAAGTTAGTGAGCAAATGTTCAGAGGCCTTGCTGACAACTACCAGGATGTTCCTCAGTTACATAAGTTCCTGACAAACAGTCTCAACTTTGAGGTAATATTATATGTCATATAGGTCATTCCACATCTCATTTGAAAAAGAGCCTATTTGCCTATTGCGTCATGAAATGGCAGTTTCCTTCAAACAAAAATAAGAGAGTCAATAAAATTGCATAACGTTGTCACCGAAGTTCTTTTTCTCTTTTGTCATGTTGGTTTGGTAACTCATTCAAGATGCTTGCAGACATGAACACCCTTTCACCACGTATTGTTTCTTCTTTGTGCATCAAATGTTGGGATTTGGTTGTGCAGAGGGCTCATCATGCAGTGTTGAAGAGGTTTGGGAGGTATCCTTCACGGAATGCTGTACTGGGTCGGAGGAACACCCCTGAAGAGGAAGAGTATCTTGCTAGTGACAAGATATGGTCAACCCCAGAGAACTAGTGGAGTCAAAATTGCCTGCTTGTGGTGTCATAACATGCAAGTGGTGGAGCAGCTGTTCACCATACTGTTCATATCTTTTAGTAGAAACTCCATGTGAAGGGTATTTGCGTTACATTTATATCCTCTATTTTAGGCTGAAAACCCAAGTGTTTATTGACTAGATGAATCCTTTACCAGAATTTGGATTTGGGGTTTTCCACATTCTAGTTTCTTGCATCTGTTCAAGGCCACTATTGTATCTCGAGCATATGGCAGATGGAATGCATTCCAAATGTCATAGTGGGCATCAGCCTCTCATGAGACCCATAGTTGGGATGTCTGTCAAGACAATATTCCTTCAGCAAACAGAGGCCTAAATGCTAAAGAATCTACATAATGCCTTCTCCCAAAGTAATTATTTGGCCCATACTCATAAATAGAGTTTACAAAAGCATATCACCATTCTCATTGAGAATTAATTTAAAAAGTCAAATCAAGAATAACTTTTCAATGGGGATGTCTACATAATCAATGTTACCAAACACCAACATAATATAGATGACCACAAAAAAAAATCTCCAAGTTCCATAAGCAACCGGTGTGAAATATTGCCTAGTTCCACTTGGGATATGTATTGTCCACCATAATTAGAAACTGCAAACTTTTTCTAAGTGGAGGTTTATGGCATGTGTTGAAAATTCATGGTGAGCTCAAAGTGTTGAAATACAATTTTTTTAATTTTTCAAAGTAGCATATCCATCATTCGATTTCTAAGTTCTCAATTACTCAACAATGTTATGATGATACGACTCTTTTTATTTGAGCATAAAAGATTATCCTATGCAAGGGTAAACAAATGTCACTAGTGAAAAATCTTTCAAAAACAAAATTTGTGATGTAGTCAAGGTGATGATCATCCATAAGTTGATCTATACTGCATTCACACTTGCTAATAGTGGCAGTGGTAGTGCGATGATTGACAAACTCAGTTCATACATGCGCACATAGTGAAAATAAGTAGCAAACGTGGCATGCCTATGTGGCAGTTTGTAAATAGGGTGTAACTTTGGTGATAGGGCTAGTTATAGATCTTCAGAAAATGAAGATTTTAGGTTCTATCGTTGGTGGTAAATTATCAGCTTGAAAACTAATCTCTAATAGTTTCGGCGTCCTTTTGTTCTCGCGTCTTTGCAGGAAGCTAGAGGTCGGTCGGTCTTTGCAATGCCATCGCTCACATCTTCAGAAGCTTGCTGGAGCCCCATAATAGCATCGACGCACTGCAGCCATCACTTGAGCGACGTCAGCGAACTTGAGTAGCGTTGGCGAACTGTTTGAAGAGGGGTTGTGAGAGCCATTTGCAACAATTTGAAGAGAGATTGTGAGTGCTCACCTTTTAGCATAGCAGAAGTCCGTCCTGCATAAACATAGAATGTAAGAATTTAGTCATGGGCATTCAATGCAGTCTACAAGGAACAATTCAGCAGCATCCGCCAACAGTGGAAGCAGAGGTCTGTCTAGAGCAAGAGCGACTCCTTCAAGTTGTCAAAGGCATGGAAATTGGGATCATAAAGAGGTCATGGCTCTCATCAAATGCAAGCACGCGGAGCATAAAAGCTTTCATCACTAACAGTAAGAAAAGTTTATGAACAGAGAGGTAAGGGACGCATGAAATTAAGGACGCTGAGAAAAAAAAGAGAGGCGTCGTTGTGAACGGCTGTAAACATTTGGTGATAGCTAACTAAAAATAACGGCTCAGAAAAAGTAGCCGCTAACCAAAAGCGAACTAACCCTAACTTTTTTGCTATCCGGACTGATAGCCTGCCCCTATGTGTGAAAGCAGCTTTAGTCAAATTTGGGTATTAACAATATATGAAAGGAAAATTTTAAACATCCTTTTCTGGGGGGGGCTACCTGCTTGAACCATGGTCAAGATGGGCCCTATTTCCAAGAACAGCCCCTTCTTGGTCCTTACCAGTGGTGTTAATTGAGTTTTGACCCCAGTTATTATTGAAAACTTACCAGCCGGTTCTTTGATTTTTTGATAATTGATTAAATTGATACTCACGTGGTGTTGAATTTTCAAAAATTTAATAACCCACCTGGATGACCCAATTGTCATACAGGTAGGTTATCCATCTTCAAGCACTAAGTTTTTCAAAATTAAATAATGATTTAGATTTCTAAAAGAACCGTATGTCTGGCTAATAACTAGTAGGAGAACATGTGGTTATCAACCGGTTATTTGATAACCCACTTGCCAACCCAAAATTGATACTGATAACGTGTGTGATCTTTCTTAAATTTAAAAAAAACCGGTTATTTAAAAAAGAAATAACCGGTCATCACTGCTCATTACCCTACAGAAAAAAAAACCCTAGGAATTGAAGCTCGTGCACAAGGCTCGCCCTTGCGCGGGTGCGGTCACTGGCCGGTTATAGGTGCAGTTCAGGTTTTTCTGGTTACCGTGCCCTAAATCACAACGTAGAGCGCGAGAGAGAGAGAGAGAGAGAGAGAGGGGAGAGAGGGCACGTTGAAAGGCGGCTGCCCTCGTTTAGCTTGTTCTCTTTTATTTCCTTTGTTGTGAGGCCGTTGAGTGGGGAGCTGCTGCAGCGCAGGGAATCGCCGCCGCGCCTTGTTGAATCAACACACCAGCTCCGCCCTAGCTCGAGCTAGGAAGAGGAGGCGCCATGAAGACCATCGTTGCGTCGCAGACGATGGATCTGCCGGAGGGGGTGAAGATCGAGATCAAGGCGAAGCAGATTAGGGTTACAGGGCCGCGAGGAGTCCTGACCAGGAATTTCAAGCACCTCAACCTCGACTTCCAGATGCAGGAGGGCGGTAGGAAGCTCAAGGTAGAGGCGTGGTTCGGCACCAGGAAAACAATGGCTGCAATCCGAACCGCCATCAGCCACATCAACAATCTGATCACTGGAGTTACCAAAGGATACCGCTACAAGATGCGGTTTGTGTATGCCCATTTCCCCATCAATGCTAGCATCACGGCCGAGAATAACAATATCGAAATCAGAAACTTCTTGGGCGAGAAGCGGGTGAGTTAGTCAGTTCATGGTTTCTTGTTACTGCTTCTGTTAGAAAGACTTGTTGGAAAACGCTGAAGAATGTCGGGGTGACTTATGTCCATACTTGAAATGGCTGTTGTATGTAGAGGATAATGGCAGCCCTAGACACTCTTCCATGTTTTGATGTCCCACTGCAAGGGTGGTAGCGTGAGCGCTGGGACGGAAAAGCATGCCCTCGCAGTGGGACCGAGAAACATGGGAGAGCTGAGAGGGCTGCCATATCGAGTGTAATGAGTGGGCAATTTTGTTACCTTCATTCGAACAGATTGGAAAGAAAACCTGGGAACACAAAAATCAGAGCACAAACCTTACACATCGGAAGAATTCTTCCACTGCAGAAGATGCCTGGCAAATATTCTGCCTGACAAGGGACCTCCAAATACAAAGGAAAAAAATTGCCTGTTCTTTATGTTTGTGGTTATGTGCTGCGTTTAGTCATATTTGCTGTCCAATTAAATGCAAAGACTCCTGCATGATATTCTTACTGTAATCCAGTCTATGAGAGATAGGGCTCCAGGTGAAACTGGAGTGATCAAGATCACTTTAGGGAGGAAACTGTGTGAAGTAACTAGTTTGAGATTAGGAAAGCATCCAAAACAATCACATGACAGCATTTCGACCTCTATGTAATTGCACTATTGTGTGTTCTGGGCTTGGGCTTGCCTGCCACCAACATGATTGCCATAAGTATGTACTACTTGAGGGTGGGGTGCTTACTAAATTTAAGAGGAAAATAAATTATCTGTCTGTCGCAGGAGGTTGTTTGTGAGTATTCAGACTTCTGTGATTTTTGCTTTTTTGTTGGTATACCATCACCTCTGCCATTACATATTTCCTGGTCTGTCTCTGGCTCTATATGATGTTATGTGCAGGTACGCAAGGTGGACATGTTGGGAGGTGTGACAGTGACACGATCAGAGAAGGTTAAAGATGAGCTGATTTTAGAAGGGAATGACATTGAGCTTGTCTCCCGGTCTGCAGCACTCATCAACCAGGTGAGATGGCATCAATGGTTTTTGTTTTGAAATCAATGGTTTTCAGGGCCTATATTGATGGAGAAGATTGCCTTTATGGTGTCTTTGCCATGCTGATGAAGTTATGAGCAGAGCACCCTGTCTGGTCATGGTTTCCAATTGATTTGACTTTCAAGTGTTGGTTGTCCTTCCTACATGTAGTTCCTGTTCATTGCTTTGTGTCACAGATTATTATGTATTTAATTGCATGCACCATTAGCAGCTGATGAAGTTGGTGGGTAGTCATAGCAGCTCCTCACTGCTAGTGATTTCAAAGACAATGGTCTGACACTTTGTGAGCAACTCTTACAAGGTTATGACTGCACTGATTGTCATATTACCTTCAAGTTGTTGTTATGGAGATTTCCCTGCAATTTTGCAGATATATATGTCCTGTTCATTGCTGAATTAGGTGATTGTTTGTTCTGTTGCAGAAATGCCATGTTAAGAAGAAAGATATCCGGAAGTTTTTGGATGGTATCTATGTGAGTGACAAGGGAACAATTGTTGAGGAATAAGCAGCATTCATATTGTTTCTTTCAAACAATATTTTCATAAAAGTCTACAATTTGCTGGAATGGTGCCAGATATTTTCTCTATTGATCAGTATGTGTGGAACTCCCTTTGTCCAGGCTACATACTTCCTAAAGAAGGAATGGTTACTGCAGGATAAAGGATAGAGTCAATGTGTCAGTGGGGATGTGACTTGCACTTGGCACACCCGAATCAAATGGTACAGCCTTTTCATTTCCCAAATGATGGGTGCCTTAATAGTTGGACTTAAGTGCTATGTGCACTACCCACAGGTCATAGGCTCCTGGTAGTTGCACTCCAGCAGCAGGAGTGTATCCCTCAATTAGAAATCTGTGTGAACAAGCTATGAGGAACACATGCAGATGATGAGAGCCTGGTAACATGCATTACTCAAACCCTGTACTGTTCATACGAGTGAACACACCAGTACTAGGGATGCTGCTAGAAACAGCCCTTCACATAAACCTTTGAATCCATTAGATCTCTAATGTCATATTCTACACAAATGTTTCATGCTACCTTTTTCTTTTTCTATAGAATAGTTATGTAGCAATGACATTCAAATGAGGAACAAGAAAAGACGAATATGCTGAACTTGCTACTGAAAAGTGTCTATCTCATTACACAACAGACATGACTCTCAAATGTTATATAGTGAACAGCCAAACATACTCCCTTTTGTCCAGTGATTATGCAAACAACAAAATAATTTATTGGTTTGCACTTAATAATTTGCCCATTCCTATGATAGCAAAATTATAGGATTCCACCCCTTTAAAGATGGAATGTTCTTCCTCTCACTCATGTAAATGCTGAAGACCTAATTGCCCATTGTATTTTTTAGTTTTGTAACATTTACAAAAAGGTCAATGCAATTTGGAGCAATGAAATTACAGTCCAAAATTCCTTGCAATTCTCTTACTTATTTTGTTTCTAATAAATTGGGACTTTGGCTCTTGGTGTCATTTCATTATACTTCACAAGTATTAATTTCAATTCATCTTAGGCAACTACTGTATTATTTGAATTTCAAATATATATATATAGGCATTATATAGTGTCATGAGCGTGAAAATTAATATGATCAAAGAGTTTTGAATCTACACAAAAGTTAAAGATAAACTACCACAAAAAAAAGTCTAAACCTAAGTTCACACAAAAGATAATTTAAAACAGGGCCATAAGGTTAAAAAATCATACCAAACATAATCTTATTCAAAACATGAAATAAATTGGAGAATGTTAAGACATGAGGTCATAAACCATAGTAGTGTTGAATAGACTAAAAATAAAGGGGAGAGGGCTATTTTTATTTATACTCATTTCAAAATTTAGTTCAAGGAAATGTCCATAAAAGTTTTCATATAACCCATTGTCCGAGGAACCTTGTCAAGAACCTTCCTAAATACCCATTTGGATGAAAATTGAGCAATGATGAATGAATTCATCCACTAAGGATGAATAATTGATGTTCATGGATGAACAACAAACTAAGGTAAATGAAATATATATTTCTATAATTAATGATACAAATCTTTAAATATGCTTTTATGTCTCAATGTCATCTATGATATCACCTTCCCCTTAAACTCCCCATGAAAAGTGGCCGTGGGCTTGTTTGTATTTCATTGTTGGAATTCTATCAAAGGCATTGAAAAATAATTCAACTAGGTCACATGTATGTTCACTAACATTATAACCTCACAAACATACAAGATATTTTAGTTGAAAATATGAGATGCTTGAATCAAGATTTTCTTCCATAACATACTCTCAACATTGATTTCAATCATTGAAGGTGGCTTTGGAATTTTTCATGGGATTGTGAATGCATGGTATGGTTGCAACAAATAAACATGAAACAACGGATGGACCTTCATGGAATCTAGAAGCTCAAGCTAATAGGCCGTAATGTTTATTTTTTTATTGATGGGGAATGGATTCCAATTTCTTATGGGTCATGTTAGTTTGATATGCCATTGATGAAGTCAAACTTGGTTTTTAATCTTGAGGCTCAATTATTTCTTATGATATTTATCAACATTTTGCTTGTATCATTTTTGCACTTCTTTGAAATGAAACACACTTTGCATATGGATGCCCAACAACCATGAAACACCATCTTCAAGTGCAAGAGTTACAAACCTTATTCATAACCTCAATATCCCTTTAAATCATAAAATGATGATTTTGGCATACATTCTTGGAACCCCTTTAGACTTTAATGCTACATGTGCCATTATAAAATGTTTTGAATATAAATCTTAAAGCTATTAATTAGTTTCTTTTTAAATAAAATAAAATATTGACATGAAAATTTATATTTCATGTGTTCATGCTTGTAATGCCAATTGCACAACTAATTATCATTCTCCACTTGGGAATGTCCATACTTATATACCTAATATTATGAATTATTCAATTTTTTACACACTTATATGCCACATGATAAGTACATGGTAAATATGAAATATTTGCTTGTATATTTAGCTTGTGAAGAAAATAAATGTTCATCATGTATCTTATCCTAACTTGGATTGATAATTGTGCAAAGCATATATATTCTAACCCTTTCCTTTAATTTAAAATGTTTTTGAAGCCTATATATATTTTGAAAATCTATGTTTACCTTTATTGAATTAATACTAGGAATACCATGGTTGAGGAAAAAGTTTTAAATTTATGGAATGTATTATAATACTTAAATAAATCTTTGAATTTTACTTTAAGATTCATTTTGAAAATATGAAAAGAAGTCGGAGTAATGGTAAAGGAGATGGAGGTTTACTAATTTCATAATACCCCTCCCCCTCCCCCCTTTTTGTTTCTTCATATGTTTGCATATGGTTTTCAATATATTTCATAATTATTTATGTCTTTTCATTTGCATTTAGGTGGCTAGAGGAAAAGAAGGCGATAGTTATTCGAACAAAGGAAGGTAGTCCATGAAACCACACATGTTATTCTATCTTTTCATGTTATTTGAAAAGGTATTAAAATATTAATTATTTTGAATGATAACTACAACATTACATACAAAATTGACCACATGAAACCATAGATTTTGGATAAATCCAAAGAATATCGAAATCAATATGCATGCCCAACATTGGTTTAAACAATTCTAAACTTGAAATATTTGAATGTTAGTTTCAAATTAATAATTTATTGGTTTTTCACTTTTTGAATCCTTAAATGCAACTCATTTTCCTATTGTGGCACATTCTTAATACATGGCCAATGAAGTATAAATGATATATTTTTTCCCATTATGTTTTGTTCCATACTCTTTGACAACTACAATATTCAATATGTCATGGCACAAATCCCCTATCTTCTATTATTCTATTAATTTGTAGGATGGATGAAACAATTATGGTACCTTTATTGCATTATGTGCCTTTCTTATTTCTTTTTGGCTTTTTTCATCATGAACATTAATTTTGGACACCCACTTTGGGTGGCCTAGTAATTGTCATGGCACGACACATTTCTCATTTGTCTAGGCACCCTCTAGTTATATATTGAAGACATTCCAATAATGAATGTAAAAGGTCCCTTCTAATTTAATGTCATTTTAAACATATGTTTCAAATTATGAAACATGTCAAACTAATTTTTAAAAGGTTCACACCCAAAAGGAAAAAAGGAAGGAAAAACAAGAGAGGACCAATGTCCAAACAAATGACAATGCCCAAAAGGACAAATGGGGGTCATCAAAAAAAAGCAAGGGGGGCAAAAGAACAAACTAATTTGTCCTAAACCCTTTGCCTAAAACATGAAGCAAATTAGACAAGGAAATGAGTGGGAAACCTAAAAGAGCACTTAGCTTAACAATAATGGGTCATTTCAATATAGAAATAGCTTGAACTTTATGAAGAGCCATTGACACCCTTTGTTTATAAATTGAATGTAAAATTGACAAAAGGAGGGCCATCATAGCAATGTAAGCAAAGGCATCCCAAATGGAATCGTGGGTTGATGTGTCCATCCCCCACCCCCCATTGGAACATTGAAAAAGGTGTATCCCCAATGAATTTATAAGCTTACCACATGCGTAATGGGCCAAGCTACAAGTTGTTCGATGGGGGAGGCCAAACTTAGTGTGTAACATTGAAAAAATGATGTTTAACATCATACAAAACAATAAGATGATTGAGCAAACAAAAAGCCAAGCAAGTAAAATTAGGCCTATGCAAGATTTTCAATGAGCACAATGAGGAAATGAAGATGTTTCAAACATGATGTTGGAAAAGGAATGGTTGTGCAAATTTTTTGAAATGATTTCCTAAAACAATATGTTGGGTGAAAGCACATTGTAGTAACCCTCTTTTGGGCATTTTTGGGTTCAATATTATAGTACATAAAATATAATTATTCAAAAAGTATGGTGCATTTAATTTTGGGTTTCAATTTTGATTTTTGTGCCTTATAATTATTATTTTTACAAAATTAATGTTGTGTAATATTATGTTTTAGAAATAATAATTTTCATTATCTATGTCGAAAAATCCATGGGTATAATTATAGTATACATGATTGATATAATAGGGCCACTATCTCGTTTTGACTACATTAATTTTAATATGTCATTACTCATTAAAATAATTTATTTTAATGAAATTTAAACTATGGCCCATCCATGCTTGTGATTTTCCATGTGAATGTGCTTACTTATCAAATTTTCAATTTACTACACGTTTATGACATCTTTGTTAAAAAAACTCATTTTTTGAAATGAAAATTTTTAAATTAATCACATGATATTCAAACATGGTTCAAATTATGTGAAATGACAGGGTTCACTATACTTTTAACTTTCATAAAGATTCAAAATCATTTAAATTATTTTGGGAATATATTTGTATTTTTTAATACAAGTACATTACATTTGTTTTCACAAATATACTCCAATCTCTCACTTTATAAAATGAAATGAAATAGTTTTTTAAAAAATATCTTGCTTAGGTTATATTTTAACATAATATGCAAAAATATTATGAAAATCTTTCAAAAGTTTGAAGTGGGATACATTCAAATATGCATATTCCTAAAACATAGTATTCCAAAGTGACACAATAATGTGTTTTCATAATGTTCCTTTCTTTGAAAACAATTCAAAAGATGAGATGCCAACCAACTTGCATTACCAAAAGAAAAAGCATGTGAACTAATTTGAAGTGGGCCTGGAATGGAAATGAATCAAAATTGCTAACCTTTATAGCCTCTAATAAACATGGATAGTAATCCTACAAGAATCTAGATGTAATGATTAGAGCCACAAGCCTCGATTCTTTAAATCAACTATTAGGGCAATGGCTTTAGTGGATATGATACTTATCCCCCTTTTTAAAATAGGGAGAGTGGCATGTTGACAAATTAAGGGAGCCTCAAAATATTTTTTAAAAACCTTTCCCAAAAACTTGGATGATGATTGAATCGAAAGAAGCTAAGTAGAATTGAAACTTTGAGAATAGGAGGTAAAAATGAAAAGGACAAGATGGTTTTTGAGCAGAACATCGAAAGAGCATTCGAAAGGAAACCTAGATGTTTTGTAAACCTCTATGTGGGAGACATTGTCATTTAGGACATCATAGAAAAAAGAGGAAACAAATGAAAGAGAACCAAATGGAACACCTAAAACCTTTATGCCATCTAAAAAGATGCAAAAGCTCACAAGAAGGGAAAACCGAAAGGCAAGTCAAAGGTCAACTTGGTTATGCACTTGTGGGGTTGGACCATCAACCCCGCCAAATGCAATTAAAATGCAAAATGATCAAAGGCCTGAGAAACAAATAAAAGTGGGGCCAATAATGAAGGTGTCATTTGTCATGGAAGTAAACAAATAAGATGGATTAAGTTTGTTAAACAATGTAGAGTTCAAAAGTGAACAAGGGTGAAAAGAGGCTCACATAATGGATTGCCTTAACATGAAGAATGGATGATGGTCAACTTCAGGAAGTGACAACTAAATAAAAGGGAGAGCTATGGGGCATAAAAGCAATGGATGAAAGGGATGATGTGAAACAATTGACCTTTCATTGTAGAGAGTTTTTGAAATATAACCCCATGAAAACCAATGTTGAAAGAGATTACAACATCTACTTGTGACATCACCCACTCGAAATAAAAATCCAAAGTTGCCTAAATACCATGCATAATAATTTCACACCTTCTTCAACTGCAATGCACCTATGATCTTTGATTAGGTTGGGGCAAGGGCATTAACAACACAAACATCCTTCCAACATGCCCCAAGGCTAAACTCCATCCCAAATGATAGAGAAGGGGGTTGGCTGCAAAAAAAAGGTCGGGACATTTGGAGGAAGGCACCATAAAAAAAGGAGATAGTCTGGAAGTAATGCAACAACAAATGCGTGAGCACATAGTAAATGCTCAAATTGAAACTCTTCACAATCACCAGTAGTAACATTCAAAATTGAGGTGTGATCTTAGGTAAGGTTTGAAACCCTAAACCCCATACCTCAAGCATCCAAGATTTGAAAATCAAATTGTGTTGTTGGTTTCATCACTACTCAAAACTTAGTTACACTCCAAACCACTCCTACTTGCCTTGTTTGCTTTTGTTGGCCTTGCCCTGGTGGGCAAGGATATTGTGTTTAGATTCATCATAGAGTATAGTAGTTTAATGAATTTTGCCCCTAGGTAATAGGTCTATTTTTATATGAGGATTTTGAAAGATGATATTTTGGCTTTGGGTTGAAACTTGAGATTAGTTATAGAGTTATAATATCTTGAAGGATTTTTGTTTCTTTTAGAGATTCTTTGAAGATTATATTTTTGCATGGTGAAATATTTGAGTATCCCTAATTCTTCTTTTGCCTTAAGATACTTTTTAATGTATATAATGAGGGCATTATGTGACACACCCCTTGTTCAAATTGTTTGTTTGTGGGGGACATTTGTTGTGTTGTTGGCCCATCACAAATGTGTAAAGCCCTATTGGTGTATTTGAAATGTTAAATATGTCATGCTCTATAAAGGGAATATCATGGTACCTAAACAGCTCCGGCACATATTTGTTGAAAATTATTAATTTTAAACATTCCATTTTGAAAACAAAATATTCTAGAATATTCCAGACGATTCTTCGTATTCCTTTTTCTAAAAATCTCTTTGAGAAAAACATTTAAATTTTTTTTGTGGCATTTCTTCTTCTTTTCTAATTGTCAAAGCCACCAAGGTACTACGATAGTTCCCCCCCTTGTCGGGGGAGCTTTTGGGGAGGTCTGTTGTGCTGTGCCCCCCACTACACATTCATAAAGTTCCACTTGGAACGGTGCTTGTAAGTAGAGGGCAATTTCTGGGGTTTTAAAAGCATAGGTGGAGGAGAGTTCTTTCACAAAAGAAGTGCAAAGCACTTGTATACACATATTGGTTTATGGGTTCAAGTCCCGACTTCCCATGCACAGCTACTCACTAATTGATAAAAGCCTTATTATGGTCCTTACTTGGGTCATAATACTTTTTTGGTGATGGAAACTCCTTGCTCCTCCCCAAACAAGACACACCCATTGGACTCAGAGAAGCCATTATTGTATTTCAGTAGGCAAAGTATCCTTGTAGAAACTTTTATTCCAGCTATGCTTCAATTAGTAGCCCACCCAAAAAATTATTTCATTTGTAATGATTTCGTGAATTCATATTGTCCAATATTCAATAATTCTCATCCCTGAAACACGCACTTTGATGGACCCTTTTTTTTTTGTGGTAGAGTTCTCCAAATTGGGCTTGTAATTCCAAAACCAAGCAGAATCTAATTCTCAAATCTTGCTTATTGGCAGGTTACATTATAAGAAAAAATACACATCTTCACCCATCACAAATGGGTCGACTTTAAAATGACCTAACTTTAAAGGCTGAGTGTCCCGCACCCATTCTTGAACACTTAATCTCCCAAATGTGATTTGCAACCCTAAATTTTTTTAATGCAAAACTATGGTGAAACGTTTAATCATGAGAGACCTTTTAAGTGATCCTCAAGGCAGAGTATAACTGTTCCCAGTATTTTAACTCACTAAATCGGTCACCGGCGGTTGATCAATGGTGGGCAGTTCTACTCAACTGACATCCAATTTGAGCATTGTGTTTTTAAGAAAGAAAACAAAGTGCTTCCGTCATTCTGACAATTTTTTGATGAAAGCAAGTAATTTTGTGTGGATCAGAGAAACAAATTATTGTAGAAAATCAGATCTCCAGATGTCAAATGGGCACTGCAGAATAAGTAAGTACCTTATTTTTTGACAGTGTGTCCCAATTGGCTTCATAATGCGACCCAAAATTCATGCTTCATCATTTTCCAAAATGACAGAGGCAAATCAAATTCTAGAAGGAAATTTGCAGTTGCAGTTTCTGAGAAAAAGGAGCCAGGACATGTCCTTATACTGTATAGAGTTTTGATACTTGTCCACATGCAGAAAGATTTTCTTCTAGGCTCCTTACCGCTCCGATAAATACCCAAAATTTAGACCCTTATTTTTGAAGGTTTTCAAGCAAATCCAGCTTGCAAGTTGGCTAATGAATTAGAGTTATCCATAAAGTCTGGCGATTAGGGGGCGAGAACGACCAGATTCGACATAATAATGCATCAAACGCGTAAGTAAGTGGGAATGAAAAATTTTCAAAGCCAAATAACCCAGACCGAAACTAGTTTTTCCACCAATTTTGCTGATAATTGGTGATAAACTGGGTTTCATCCTGTCTTTCCTTTTTCTTGAGCGCCTCTACTGCTGCTACATACATTTTCACTGCTCCTACCTGTACAACTACTATAATTAACTCTCGAACTTTGTGCATTAAATACTGAGTTTCAGCATTTGATACTGAGATTTAGTGAAATTTCCTTACTTTGCAGATACCTCTGAAAGAAGGGATAGGGGGTGAAATCACGCCCAAAGACAGGGTAACTTTACTACGAATAATTCATTAAAGTTATCAGTATAGTCTAGAAAAGATAGCACTGAAACCTCCTGTTCGGTCACATGAGGGATGAATTTCTGGCAGGTCTTTATGTCATGTATAGAGCTCTTGATCTCTTGTTCAATGAATTGCATTACCAAAATTGGGCCTGCACTTGACTATCGCCTTGTGGTCTCTTATTATTTTGGTAATGCTGCCCACAACCTAGGGCTTTACCTTACACAGAACATACTTGCATACGGGGTCAGATCTCAGAACATTGTAAGACATTATAATTGACTCACTTGTCAAGGGAAGAATAGTAGTTTTTCACAGACGGTCAATGTCGCTTCATTTGGTTGCCAGGCATGAAATCATGAATCGGTCGGGCCTCACAACTCTGAATACTTCAACTCGACAGGCTGAATCTGACTGAACCCATTAATCAATGTGCCCTCTCTATTAGTTACATGGGCACTAGTAGTCTGGAGTGACGGATCTCTGGAACTTCTCTGAACTGAATAAGATAGAAAGGGGGTCTTGAGCAGATGGGCAGCAGAGTTATGGAAATGGCAGAAAGGAGACCCGGGGGGGAATTCAGGAGCCATTACTTTTTCTGTGTACACCCGGCCCTAATATTGTACCATGGTTTTTGCAAGAGTCAACCAGCCTTGGGTAACCAGCACCCATGCATGGGTACCATGGTAAAAATCCCAATATCCATTTAAATTAATTCTAAATTTTACAAGCATCCATAGGAATGTTTCTAAATCAGGATCTCAAAAATCCCTTTGTTGGATTCGCCAGCCCCCCTTCTTTCTTTTTGGTCGCCTGGTTGTGAAAATTCGCCCCAAAAAAAAAAAAAAAAAATAAGAAAACCAAAGGCACCACAAAAAAAGGAAAAAAACCGAAACCAAACGTGCAGGACAACACAACAAACAA
>Ga0116231_10006467_pt1 | contig 22300 bp, 16 predicted proteins | sample S1TSphgellanicum_2_FD_89695 | JGI IMG/M metagenome (GOLD analysis project Ga0116231, IMG submission 89695) | Host-associated microbial communities from peat moss isolated from Minnesota, USA - S1T2_Fd - Sphagnum magellanicum MG | ecosystem: Host-associated > Plants > Peat moss > Unclassified...
AGAGGATTTATTTTCCTTTCAGCTAATAGGAGGGCCCAAGTTAGGGGGGGATAGGGAAGATTTTTTTTTCAGTTTTCCCTGTTTCCTAATGTGTTCTCATAATGTTCCTCAAGTTCACAATGTGTTCCTCAACATGTTCTCCATATATAAGCACCTCACTTTTAGCCCATATGCTTTGGCACTTTTCATCTATATAGGTGGGCCCAAGGGGAGGAACTATCTACATCAAAACAGAACCTTCTATTTTGAGCAGCCTCCATAGTTTCTTTTTTTTGGGAGCAATGGGCCAATCACATTGGTTTTGGCCCAGAATTTTGGCACAGTTTGTTTGTTGATGAGAGTGAACATTCCGGAGGATTCCTCAATCCTGAATTACCGAATCAAGCACGTGGACACCCCTTTTTTTATATAAGTCGAGGGTATGAAATACTGAGACTCAGGATTAAATGCACAAGGTTCGAGGACATTTATAGCTACAGTACACATAACAGCAGTGATTGATCGAAGGCGTTCGGGAAAGAAAGGACAGGGTAAACTCATTTAGCGCCAAATTTGCTGAGTTTCATACCCCGTTGAAGTCCAGTGTACCTTTTTTTTCCTGTTTTTTGAAATCTCTACGTGACCAAACAGGTTTTCCGATGGCATCTTTCCCTGACTTTACGGATAACTTTATTGAATGTGAAAATAGATTTTTGACTAAAACATGGCAATTTTGTGGATGTGGCTATGAATGGCATATCAATGGCCAAACCTCATGAAGCTTCCATAGAAAATGGAGTGTAAATTAAGCAAGTCTTGCAATTTGTCAAACCAATGAAGTTCTTTCAAGCAAGACAAGTTTTCTCTCCCCATGAAATTCCATCAACAGCCATTTCTGTCCCTTTTGAAGTGGGGCACTTTGGATGTACTGATGAAGGACTTGTTCGTGTGTTGGGTGGTACCCAGTTTGGTGGGTTAAAACCATTGGTTCTAGTTTTCTCTAGTCAAATTTGGACTAGAACTAGGTCTGCTTTTCAGAATTGGAACTAGAACCAGGTTCCCAATTCCATTTACTTGTGGAACTGAAATCGAGATTTTTGAGAAAAAATTATTTGGGAAAAAGACTAGGCCATAGGCTAACCAAAAGGTTAATGCAGAACTGCATCTGTTTTTTTAAATTGATATTTGATTCCGAAATGGGACTTTTTATTCCTGGTTCCAGTTATGTGTGGAACCAGAACCAGAATGGTTTTTTTCTTAGAACATGAAAGAGGTTTTTCATAAGAGTATAAAATTGTTCAACATTGGTCTTGTTATGATGAATAGAATTGAATACCTAATACTTGAAAGTAAATTTTTGACATGTTGTCCTTATGAGTATTAAATTAAACTTTGGTTGTCTTCTCAAGAAGAGTCAAGTAAAATATGTCAAATGGAAGGTGATTTCATGGGATGCCTTATCAAATAGAAGGCAAAAAAATCAAAATACACATTAGCAGGAAAAATGTGTAAAATCTAAAATCTTGTCCAAACTTTTTGAAACTATTCTTTTGGATTAAGAAATATTTATGAAAGTAGGGCATTTCGCACTAAGACAGAATCAATATCTTCCTTTTGATTGACCCAACAAAATCAAAATTTCAAGTAATGGTTCAAATTTCTTTTGTTTTACAGATTTATAAATCTCAAAAGATTGTTCTGTACTGGTCCAATTGTCCCCATGATATTTGCTAGAAGTGGGATCCTTGAAAGGGTGTGATCTCTGATCAAGTGCTCTTGCGACAAAGATGAAAACCCATCTCATATAGGAATGGAAAACACAAAAAGTTTGTCATAGACATTTAATTTTGAATATGGGTGGTGCTTTTCAAAATGCATGGGAGACATTAAATACTCCGACAAGCTCTGTCCAAAGCCTATTTATGGAGCCTTGTGTGATATTATGCAGTGCATGAGCTCTTTTCAAAGCTTGTTTATGGAGCCCTATATGTGGTTTTGCACATTGCATAGTTTGTGTCCTTTACAATCAATACTTGTTTTGCTTAAGAGCATCTCCACCCACACCCTCAATTCGAATTTGTCACATCCAAAATATATTAGTCAAATGTTCCACCCCTTCTCAACTGTAAATAAGAAAATTTAAACAATATAATTTGAAAAACAATTTAAATCTCAACACTCAAGCCAATCACTACAATTAACCATCAAAATCAGTTACCAACAATCACTTCTTATTTAGTGCATTCTTCCAAGGCTCTTCCAAGGTCTAAAAATATGTGCATTTTTTCAAGCTCAAAGCAAATATTCAAGGAATCCATGGAGTTTGAATGTTGTACTTCACCCAGTTTAAGATGTCTTACAACTACTTCCTACTAGAGATGCTCCAAGAACATAAATAAATAAATTATGATTTTGATGGTCCCCATAAGGTTTGAAGCAACAACTTCAACAATGTAAGAATCAGCACCCACCAACAACCTACTTCCTACCATTTTACAACATGATCCTTTATTCTTATTTTTGAAGGCATTAGTCAAACCTTGCATAGAATGTTGCAAGCATCACATTGACATCACAATGTTCATTAGTGGGTATTTTGTGTCTTCCAACAAGCATCACTACAACTTGTCTTCTTTAATGTTACTAGGAGGTTTTGTTTCAATTGGTGTTAGCTTACTAGAAGGTTTTGTATCAACTGGTGTTAGATGATTACAAGCAGCTGCATGCATTAAAAAGACATGCCTATTTGCGTTGTGTTGGTGCCTAGTTAAGTAGCAAAATTCAAGATCAGCAACATTGCTAATTTTGATTTTACGCCCTTTCTTTCTCCCCCCCAGAGTGGGCCAAATGGTTGATTCTGCCAAAAGGTCTGAACCCTACCTTGGTGAACTTCATGTAGGGTCTGTCAATGAGTGTACACCTAATAGAATTTCACATAGAGTGGCCTTCTCTATAGTACAAAAAACCAAATTAAGCTCCAAGTTTTAGTCCCTTCTGCTTACTACTCTAGGCATAACACACAAGAAAAAACTACATGTTAGACGGTTTTTGAACGAGCTTCCACCTGGCCAAAGGGGGGGGGAGGGGGTACCTTATGTCATCTATAAGTGTTGTTGAGCATCCTCCCCAACTTTTATCATCAATTGCAATCACAATGTGGTCTCCAAAACACTCCCATGTTCTACCTAAATTTTTACATGTGCATAGATTTGAAATTCAACTAAAAATAAAGCTTTCAACGTTTTTTATTTTCAATTCACAAATATCAAGATTACAAGTGTAACAAAAACCACAACAAAGCTACAAACATTTCTTAAAGTCTGTGTGTGATAAGGTCCCAAAAGGTTCAAACCATTTTATATTCTATTGCATAATGGGTCATGTATGTGCAGTACCCACAATGAATGATCCATTTTGGAATTTAAATATTGGGATATCAAGGGAAAATTTGAATTGAGAAAATCTCGTGGAATTCCCTTCATATTATCAAAGTGTAATATTTAAGATGATATGGCCTCAATCAATGTCAACAAAGGGGAAATAATATGAGAATTCTTTTTTTTATTTAATAATTAACCTATCTGTACCTTGGGTGAGAGAATCGAAATACTAAATACTCAAGCTATAATATCATGGAATTGGATATAAAAATATTCTATATGAGGTTTAAGGGTGTTTTCAAGGGCTTTATAAGTGTTAATCAATGGCATCAAAACAAGTGAGTTTCACAACAAATATTTGCAGTATTATTTATTTGAAAATTCAATAATGAATATAAATATTGAAGCTAAATTAATCATGCAAAGGTATTATGAAGGGGGGAAAATTGAATCAACTATAGCTTTTGGAATTTCCTTTAAATGTAATGATAAAGATGATTTAACCTCAATTACTGTTTGAATGGGAAGTGGAGTTTTTTTATGGTGGGGTTCGATAAGAGTGGATTCAACAAGAATGTTTTATGTATAGTTTAGGGTGTCCCAAAAGCCTTAATGCTTATTGAGAAATGAAATCTTGCCAAGTGAGTTTAATCATAAGGAAATTGCAAATTACAAATGCCTTAGTCATATGTGATTAAACTCACAATGTTGAATGATTTCCTTAATTGTAGATTTGAAATTGTACTTAAGGGTAAATTGATCAGGGAGGAACATTATGAAGGTGAAAAAATTGAACCAAATACATTTTTTGGTATTCCTTTTGTATTATCAAATTATTCAGCTTCAATTGATGTTAATTGAAGCCAAAATAAAATGAAAGATTTCATTTCCAAGGTTAAGTTAAGCCATCTATACTTCAAGTGAAAGAACATAAATTGGCATTGAGTTGAATATAAAAATGTTTGGTTCCAAGTTTAAGGTCTTTCCAAGGCCTTAATCAATGTCAAATGATCACCAAATGCAAGGTGGTTATGATTTTATTTTTTAAAAATTGTGGATTTAAAATTGTATATGATTATAAATTTGTCATGGAGGACTATTATGATGGTGGAGAAAGTGAGCTGATTACATCTTTCAGAATTCCTTTCACAATATCATAGGTAATAATAAAGTTGATTTGGCCTTAATCAATGTCAATTAATGGCATCAAACAAAGTGAATTTAATAATTATGAATTTGTATTATTTCATTTGTATAGATTTGACATTATATTTAAGGTTAAATTGATCATGGAAGAACATTATGAAGGTGGAAATATTGAGCCAAATACATCTTTTGGTATTCCCTTCAAGTTATTGACTATTTATTTAAAATGATTCAGCCTCAATCAGTGTTGACCAAATGTGAAAAAATTGTGTAAAGTCTGAATGGGAAAGCAGATTTTATTTTCAATGGAATAGTGGATTCAATTCTAAATGAATGAGGGTGCAAACGAAATATAATGAGCCAACATGATTACTTTAAAAAATGACTGCATGTCTTTTTTTCCAAATTTTCTTTTTTTCATATGAATGAATTTTGAAACAATTGTTTTTGCAAGTTATTATAATAAATGCTTATAGTTGTCCCAATACATGAAATTCTTTTTTGTTTATCATTTTTGAATAAATATAAATTTTTAAAGTGTTTTGATTTTTTATAAATTTAGTGTTTTGTTTATAAAAATGATAAGAATTTCAAGTCATAACCATCAATTGAGTGGTTGTGAACACTCTACATTGCATAAGTCCTGATTTTAAGCCTAAAAATATATTCTTTCTTCCAAAGCCTTTGAATGTTTCCTACAATGGTTCTTGTACTAACATCTCTCTTCTGCTTTCCGCCATAACTTTGTTGAATAGGGTGATTTTTCTTGTTCATGAAAATGGTGGTTTGAGTTTTCCACGATTTCTTGGGAAATGGAGAATCGAAAATGTGTTGTGTAAAAGGATGATGTGCTTTTCAATTGGATGAACCTCGACAACATGGTTATTTCCAAGAGTGGCTTTCGAAGGTAGGCATGATATCCACCTCTCCACATTTCATTTGCTTCTTCCAACATTATCATCTTCCAAAAGTTTGGTTGTGGGAATCAATGCTTCAATAGATTTACTTGAATCTCTTTTTTTCTATCACGTTTCTTGTTTCATTTGCTTTCATTTTTTCTTCTCGTACCCATCCAAATGTCCTCTTCTATTTATCCAGGAAACTATTTGAAAACATGTCAGTCCTTTGGAAAACATGTTCTAATGAGGTGAAAGCACATTACGAGTGAATCAATTTTCATCAAAAAAGGTGATGTATAACTAGTATCATAGTATGCAGTAAATATAAATTTTGATGGCATCATTTGACAATCCTATACATAAGCAAGAAGCCCTAAAATGTGCACAAGAACATTTTGGAACTCAAATTTCACTTTAAATCCAGATTAATTGCAATCTAACGGTTAGATGAAGAGAATTGAATAAAATCAATGTACACAACATATATAATGTGTAGTTTTTTGTTGGCCATAGGGTCTCATGTTTGTGGTTCATAAGACATTATTAAACAAAAGAAATCTGAAAAAATAATGCAATGCCCAATTATAAAATCTTTTTCTCTTTCATTTCGTATTGGTTTTTTCTTTAAATACATAAAATATTTTTCTTTTATTGCTAAAAAAATGAAAAAAAACACATTTTTTAATGAATTTTTAACCAAAAATTTAAAACTTCCAAATGGCCCTAGATTCAATTGATGTATATCAATAATAGTGACTACAAAAAGTTTCAAACAAAAATTCCACCCACAACCCTAATTTTGAAGTATGCAATTTTTCATACTCTGTGATGAGTATTTCATCACAAATATATTTCATATGTTGAAAGTCACCAATGTTTGTTGGAGTTTTCTTTTTAAATGAATGTCTTAAGTCTAAATCTAATATAATATACTTCAAACAAACAAAAATATTCCAAAATGTGATGTTTATACTTACATGAAAAAATCAAATGCAAAAATGCAATATTTGTGAGTATAATTTTTGGGGGGTGTAGTGTGTTTTTATCCAATGATTGAACTCGACCATGACGTTTTTGTCGAGCCCTTGCAACCATTAATGGAAGATGTTGAGGTCAATATTGATGTTGTGGAAGAGGACAATAGTAACCCATATGCTCTAGTTCAAAAGGAGTCTAAAGTTGATGATTATGAATAAGTTTGCCTCCATAACTTTTATTCCATGATATTTTTGTTGAAACCTCAACCACTAATTGTGTTTTGGTTTCTACAGAGCCTAGTTGTCTCTAAAGTAGAGGTCTATTCCATTCTTGCCTACAAGGAATTCTTTCTTAGTCCACCATTGAATATTCAGAGATCATTGCCCATTATTTCTGCAACATTCTTTTGGAATCACTTCATCATAGATGTAACAATTATGTTTTAGGATACATTGATGATGAAACAATAGAACAAGTGAATTCTTTTGCAATGCTTCCATTTGTATTGAGCTTGGGGGTGGATGATGAGATTGTTTCAAAGATTTTGTCAACCTATGGTTGGTTGGAGAGCTCTTTTAAACCTACAATCTATGAAATCTTAGTGTCTATTTCATTTTCACATTGGTTTACTATTTTTGATAGATAGAAATTAAATGGAACCAAATTAAAAAGCCATGATAATGATCTTGGTAGTTGAAGGAACTAGACAATGTAACAAATTAACACAGTGGGTTAGTTTGCCAATTTCCTTGTTGGTTCTTTATCCCATGATGGTTACGTAAGAAGGTATTTACCATGGCAAATTGATAGAGAGAGAGAAATTAAAAAACCATATAACAAAGTTCTCATGCTACGACAAAAATTGTTCTTGTTCCTAAGCAAGCATAATGCTCAAATTCCTCAAATGGTGAAACATTCTGTTAGAGTTTCACTAAGCATTGCATCCTGCTTGGCCACCAACGTGTTCCATTTGCCACCATTCATCCACCTTCCAATGCTTTCTGTTTAATGCCATCAAACCACCAAAGAGATGAGAAAGAAACTAAAGAAGAGGTAAAGAAGATATCAATCTTTATGCCATGCAACATATTTTGCCTGGGAGCAGTGAAGCTGGCCCATATTTTCAGGAACACCTTCAATGCTTGGGCTTTACACTACACTTACAAAGCCGAATGGACAAGTCTCCTTGGGTCTACCTGACCTAACCATTGTTCAAGATCCATACACCCCTTGCACAAATTGTGAAGACCATTACATTATGGGATGTGTTGAGCACAAGCCATTGTAGTGTAAAGCCTAATGGACAAGACTTCTTCTTGGGTCTACCTGACCTAACCATTGTTCAAGATCCATACACCCCTTGCACAAATTGTGAAGACCATTACCTTATGGGATGTGTCAAGTACAAGCCATTGTGCTTGTTTCAGAAATTTTGACTTGCCCAATTTTCTCACATGCACCTTACAAGGCACAATGGCCTATACCCAGAATGTTTCATAATACATAAAGACTGCAAAGAATTGTTTTTAGAGCTAGCCATGGCTACAGTATGCAATGTAATTTTTCCTCGGGGGCATTGTTTTGCTTATGAGCGGGTTCTTACATTGTTAAGTGGGTTCTTACATTTTCTATTTTTGTAATGTTCCTTCTCTTCTAACTTTTTTCATTTTAAAGTATTGGTGATCTTTACATCAGGTAACACCCAAGGACAAGATTCCAGTTTATGCTTCTGATAGAATGAAACAATTCTAGCAGAAGTGTAAACCAGAACCCTTCGCCCCACATCATCTAAACCCCTAAAATGATCTATCACAGAAAAAGAGTGCCCCCAATCAGAACCATTTGATCAATAAAGTGCCAAAATAGGAGTTCAAAGGTGGTTTCTGCAGGGGAAGTGCTCATCACTTCACGGAATTCAGCCCTGCCTACTCAGGCTACCACCCTTGTATAGGCATGACCTCATTCCAGGAATTCCCTAGGGATGAGAACCTCCTCTATACAAATTGATAATACATATAAAAAAACTCCCATTGAACTTGAACCTCATAATTTTGGAGATTTGAACTGCAAGTACCAATGCTTGAATACAATATTTGGACAAAAAGCTTTGTATACCTATAAGTTACTATAACTCCACTACTTCTGATATGAAATATGTTAGTGTTTTTTTCCAATGGTTTTTGAATCCTTGTGACACTTGCATCCAATTATTTAAGAATTTGGTGCATTGCACATTCAATGTCAAGGTCTGCACTACAATAGATGGTGTTGCAACTATTGATACATGTTACTAACTAACCCTTCTATGTACAAGGACAAAGCTAAAAAGGGAAATCAAACTTATTCTTGCAAGGTTTGTTATAGCTTGAATGAGGACACAGTTCTCTGCAGGGTAAAGCTGGAGAACTGGGCTGTTCTGGGAATGAGGGCCCCGTGTGAGGCAGGTTCCCAGTGCTGGACCTGAATTCCAAGAACAGCCCCATGATCAAGTTCCTTACCCAGCAGCATAAAGAACCCAAAGAATTTTTCCTTTATAAATGGATGGCAGTGATTCACTTGAGAGGCACCTTGCATGTAAGGGTTCCTCAATTTGAAGAATGTGGGGAAGGTGCCCTTCACATACACAAGAAAAAATCTACCTGATCTTTTTGACTTCTTTTATTATCTATGTCTCTACAGAGACAGAAGGACTGATTCTTCCCATGACTTCCAGAAATGCAATTGAAATATAAGACACATGTTCATATAATCATTTACCCAATACTTTCAGGTGATTATTCTATACGAATCTACACTGACTTCATCAGGAGCTGATGAAGTCAGTAGCAGAGTCATGGCATTGACCCTTGAGCAGCTCAATTGGTCTATTTCAGACTCTGTGAAGTAGCAGCAGCTGTAGGTGATTACTCTTTATTCCTTTATGTGTCCCATTTTCTAGAAGAGTTGAGTTGCACTAGAGGGTTCTGTCACTAGTTACTGCTGTTGCTTAAACCAATTTTTTCAAAGATGGTTTTAGGGAGCATCAACAGCACCTATTGTCTTTGGGTAGCTACAGATTGTTGCAACTTATGGAGGTCTGGAATCCCTACGGGAGTTCTGAGTTGTTTGCTGTTCACTGTCATCAATTGAAGCTGCCTTGCTAGATGCAGCAATGTACACACTTGCTTGTGAAAATCGCCGAATGGCATTCTCAACTTCTCTCAGCTTCTGCTCGATTGTGGACTTGGACTTAACAAGACTTGGTATCTCCACCACCAGTGGAAAACACTGCAGCTTGTATAGAAGGTTTGATTGATCTTTGACAACTCAAATCAAGGACCACAAACTGACTTTTCAGAGTACAGAATTGAACAACTCCTACCCATCATGAGGCCAGAAACAGACTAAAAGCAAGGATACCTTTTTGCAGGGAAGAAAGTGCTGCTTGCCGCTCAGCCTCAGGCATTAGCACAAGGCCTGGTGGCCACTTTCGTGCTATCTCTTCTTGCCTTCTGTTCAAAATAATTGCCAAGATGAATAAGCATTAGACTTGAGAAAGATGCCAGCAAGCACAAAACATGGAAAATAGATGGAAATAACAGCAGAGAGAGAACAGAAAGGCCACCTTCAGAGAGAGAAAAGAGAAATTTCACCTTGCTTCAGCACATTCTGCAAGTCTGTTCCTCCTTTTAACAATGCTGATAATAGACACATTGTACTAGTCAAGCATACATGCAGGGCAAATAAAAAGCATTGTAAGGACCTGTTTGAGTAAGTGAGCCTCATGAATCAACAGTATCTGGAGACTAAGGCTAACAGATTATAAACAGAAACTAAAGCAGAAGAAAGAGGTGTGCAGAGGTCCTTACTCCTATTAATATGTTCTTCATTTTGAGCAACAAAAATGAAATTTCAATTTTGAATCTAACTGCAGTTTTTATTACACCTGTGCACTCACCTGGCTCAGTTTGTCATCTCCTGCAGTTTCCAAAATAGGCTCTTGACTGAACTGATCAAAGAGCTGACAAATCAATCATCAAAGCCTCATTTTCATGCACAATGATGTATTGCAGAAGTTTTGAGAGACTTTGAGCTTGATCTTACTAAGGTGGGACTTTGCCAAAGTTCTGGTGTTGAGAAGAATTTTCCTGTTCTGGTGCAGCTTCCGGTGGCATCACAGCCTTGATGGCCTCCATGTTCTTTGCAATATAATTTGTACTTCTCGCTTGCTTATCAACAGAATTTCATGACAGTCAACAGAGACAAAACAAAAGCACCAGGCCATTCAGTAACATTGCTGTAGTTATTGGATGGAATGAGTTGACAAAAACAAGGTGATCCCTTGGATATTCAATTTGGGAAAACCATACATAGTTGCTTTCACCACAAGGAGGCATTGCTAACCTCTCTGGGTCTAGGGCACTCTCTAGACAAGGGTCGTGGTGTTGCTTCACGAACTCCTTCCTCTGTGGTCTTTTGTTGCTCCTGCATGGGGTCTTTTTGTTCATGTGGGAAACAGGTGAACCTGGGGTCTTTGTCCCAATGTATCAGAAGGAGAGAATCAGTGACACTTCCCTCTCAAATTTATGTGGAACGTATCACCTACCATATAGAATTATACATGAAAATCTGCAGAAGGTGAGTCCAGAACTGGAAACTCTTCTTGAACCAACAGTGAATCTCTCCAGCCCCTGCTATGTTTTGCTCTATGCATTTTGGGAATTGTCATCAACAACTGAGAAAGGTAGAAGATATTACCTGCTTCTGTGCATGAAGGGAAGTGCTCATCTCAGAAATAGCCACACGGTGCTCCTTTAAATAATTCCGTTTCCCTCTTCCCTTTGACACTTCATCCCTCCTGCCACAACAAAATGGTGTTGTTGAAAATACTTAACTTGCTCAGTTCAACTACTCAACACCACAATTCAAAGGAATGCAACAATAGACATCATTCAAATTTCATTCCATACCAGTGAAACTGCTGTCGTGGCAAAAGTCTAACCTGACCTCAAATTCAAGGTTCAACAAAAAGACTTTCCTATCTTTCTATGACAGGCCAACTTCCAGTCTTTCCTGATCTGGGAATCAGAACCTTGAAGGAACCCAAATTATAAAGGAGAAAGGCACACTTAGGTTCTGATGGAGGCATAGGGTTGAAAATGTGATCAAGCTGCGAGCTGTTGTAAGTATGTGGCATTGGTGAAGCTCTTGATGCATGACCAACCCCCTCATTCCCAGTCTGCATCTGTACACATCAAACTCAAAATTCAGCAAACTTCCAACAATTGGGCAACACACTGCTTCCTGATGGAAAACTCGAAGCCATGGTGAAGAAGAGAAGAAGCAGAACAAAATCCTGACAAGGTCTGCCTTAGTATTCCTGAATTTTGAAAACTGTATTGCTTTCTAACCACCAGCATACATCATCCTGTCATTCTTGCAAGTTAACCCTTTGGAGCATTTGTATTGAGAAATTCTCCATGAGGCAACTAGGTACATGCATAACATAACCTGTCTTGCTTGGGAATTATTTGTGTGCTGAGGAAGGTCACTGTCATGATCCTCCTCGTGCCTCTGTTCTCCAACTGCAGCCTTCTCATGCTTGTTATCCAACTGCTCCCCTTCCCATTTGCCCTCAGTTCCAAGCACCTGTTTCTTCTGTGTCAACTGCACATTGGCAGTGATCCAAGCACATGGACATCAGACATCAAGCACATGAAATTCACCACCATTCAGCCATTGGCCTATGTTGTTACAAATGTGGCAAGGCTTGTCATCATAAGGATCATTGGAGGAATATCGAGAGGCACATATAGCACATGGAATGGTGACGAGAAACAGAGCCATTTCTCTGGCAGAAAGAGCAGACGAAGAAGAAGAAGAATGATGCTGCTTGTGCTCCTGATAAACATGACTCCCAATTGCCTGATTTTCGAAGACGGATCCACTGATAACCAACGGAGATTTGGCAACACAAACGTACATAGCAACATCTTGCCAACGGATGCGCAAGCCCCTAAGCTTTACACCATGTGGACAGGCTGCTGCAGCTCGGTTGACTATTTCTTGTATGCTTCACATCTATCCGCATGCACCTGGCGGCGGCGGTTTGAGCGTCCGAAATTTCGCAACCACGACAATAGAATCATGGACAGGAACAAACCTCCTTTTCAAGCTCTGTAACAACATCTTCAGGAATTATTTTGTGGCAATAAAAAAAAAAGTGATGTTCTGAGAGAAGAGCAGCAACACAACGTACAGGAGTGTAGGACGTTGGGGTCTCAGCAAATGTGACGGGAGCTCGCTTGTCAGTGAAAAGAGGACGACCGATATCAGCCCCCGCCGCGTGGTGGTTCAACATCCAACCTCTACGAGATTGCAAGGACTTAGACCGCTGCATCATCCTCGGTTCCTTCCTTCCCAGCAGCAGCTTCTCTCTGTCTCTGTCTCTGTCTATGTCCCTCTCCCCCGCCTCCAAACTTCATATGCGCATTTCCACGACGTCCTTCCCTGATATTAAGCTATTTTTTAAAAATCGTAACAATTTATTTAACAAAGCGGTCAGAATCACGAGCTTCACAAGTGTGAATTTTCGTCAAAATTGCGACTCAGGAAAGCGGGAAATCGATTAGAAAGAAGGCGATCAGGTGGTTGAATTTGGAAGAAACCAAGGAAGCGAGCGAGCGAGGGAGGAAGGGAGGGAGCGAGCGACGCAGGAGGCGCAAGAACCTCTCCTCCCCCACGGCGGGTAAGGGTAACGGGCGTTGTTTCCTCGGGTGCATGGAAGTACTGTTTATAAGCACCCGGCCCGTTTTGTCCATTTTCCCCCGTTGAAGCTGGATTCACATGGTAGTAATACCCAAGTAAGGGTATTACTAGGGTATTAGGTAGTTATTATTCCATTTAACCCTCTCTTGATTTTGGGGTAAAATTATTAAAGTTGAAAGAATAAACCAACCTTTGTGTGTTAGAGGATAAATAGAAATAATACAATGGAATTTAGGACCTAAATGAAAATATAAAGCAATTATAAACCCTGGATGCTCTTGCAGTCAATTCTATTAGCATAATTTTCAATTGGTTTGCCTTCACTTTAGCCCATTTAATGCATAATGTACAATTAGTATTATTTATTTATTTTGGCTAAAAAGAAAAGAGGGATTTTTTAGCTTGTTTTTTTGGGAGCAAACTTTTATGACACTAAATTATTTTTTTATTAAACCACTTTCTTGATACTAAATAAAATAAAGCACAAAATATTAGATAAGATTTAGAAGCTTGCTTCAATCACACATATATAAAGCAAGTTGTATTCATTTTTTCTAGTGGAAACAAATGTCCATATAAAAGGTTTAAAATAATATTTCCTCTTTGTCTCATTTAAGGTTTTTAATTTCATTAGGTTTCAATTTTTTCCATAATTGGTTCAGCTTTTGTTTAAAAATTGGCATTTGTATACAAATTGTATGTTTATTAAATCGTGGCAATGCATATACAACTTGTAAGTTTTAAGTTGTTTAACCCCTAAAAGCCTAAGCCTTTATTTTTTAGCAAAAACGGGGTGTTTTTTTACATTTACTTGAATGTTAAATTTGGAAACAAAGTCGTGTAGATGTAAAGTTATAATTTATTTATTTTTGCTCCATTGGAGTGAATGGCTACACATCACTAATGCATCTATACCCCTAATAATTTTAACTCAAAGATATTTGTACCTTTTGCAAAAAATTTAAAAGTCAAAAGTACACATGGAATATTACACTCCTTGATCAAATTTGGCAACAAATTGTCAAATAATTAATTTAAATTTAAATCTTATATGTGGCACTCGGTTTTTTAATTCTAAAGTTTTTGGCAAGTAATGGTTATAAAAATTTAATAAACATATTCTTGTTATGTTTATGGGACAGTTTGGTGCGTTTAGGTCTGCAATTCAAACCCAACAGTTGAAAATTTGCAAAGTTTTTATTTTATAATTTTTTTGGCGCAAGTAATAAATATTTTTTCAAAAATTTAGCAAAACAAAAAATAATTTAATTAATGCCAAAACCATTCATGTACTATGGTACCTCCAATATACGAAAATGAAATGTTATATTGTACATACATAAGTTATGCATCATTACAAAAACAATAGTTACATAGTTCCTTTACCATCGCTCTTCTCATCATTTTCAAACCACATGGCATCACCAAAATTATACATACACAATGATTTTTTTTTAAATGCAAAAAAACCTATAAATTTGTATGCCAAATTTGAATGATAAATGCACACAACTACATAGAAAAAACATGTTCAAATTTTATTACTTTATTTGGAATTAATTCACATCTCATAAATTGACTTTATTCATAATTTTGGATTCATGGCCCTAGGGAGCCATAAAATTTTCTTGGGCAAGGGGTGAAAATATAAATTTGGGAGAGTTGTTTTTGGTCAATTCAAATAGCATAAGTCCACCTTTTATATATATAACCTTGATCAACTAAACTCCTAATAAAAAATCCCATCCAATACTAGGTTGTCTGTAGTTTGTATTAGTTTATTCTATAATATTATAGATTATCCAAGTCCTTGTGGGGCCAGTGCTTGGAAAAAGCCTTCATCATCAGCCAATGGGTTTTTTTCTAATTTTATGAAGTTGCTCAAATGTTGTTTTTGAGAGCATTTGGCTGCCATAAAACAAATGTTTTTTGGGGGAAAAATCACCAAATGGTGAAATGTTTTTTTTTTCCCTTAGAATGGCAAAATTTGTGTGTCTTTTGGGTGTTTTAGTTGCCAAATTTCTAAATAAAAATAAATACTAAAATTATCAAATGTCATGATTGCAATCCACTTTTAAAATAGTAAATCTCATTATTTCATAGATAATTTTCTTCACAAAGTAGTTGTCCTCATTAAACATATGGTACAATTTATTTATTTTGAATTTTTTTCAAAAATTGCAACTCCCTAAACTTTTAAGAATGGATGTAAATGTCCATTTTGTCCTTTCAAGGTTAATGGTTTGGAAGATTAAGGGGGCTTGTAATCAAGTAAAGGTAATGCATTTTTACTTATGTTGGAGCTTTAAGCTTAAAGTAGAGATATTTACATTAGATTCATAATGATTGGGCCTCATTAAGAAAGACTAAGTATTACAATTGTAGTTTGAATAGGCAAATTGAAGGTTGGATATTTCTTTAAGGAAAGTGGAAACAACTTTCAATACAAAAGGGAATTGTAACATTTAATCCTCTGTACATCATTAAGGGGTTTTGTTTCATTAGATTCAATTTTTTTCCATGATTAGCCCCACATGCAAATTGTTTAATTTTTTTTAATTTGACATTTGCTTATGATCATTTGTTTATTAAATTAATTGTGGCTTGATTCACAGACCACTTGTAGGGTTTTGGTTGTCTATTGGTCTAGAAGATTAGGCTTTGTAGACATGTGAAGGCAATGCATGTTTAACCATGTTGTTTTAGTTCTAATAAGAGGTCTTAATATTTCCAAAAGTGGCAAAGGGTAATAACACAATAACTAGGCACCACCTTGGCATATTTAGAAAGTGTCACATTCCATGCCCTTGCTATATTTTATTATTTTAATGTATTGTTTGACATCAACATGTTAAATTCTTAAATCAAATGAATATTTTATAGGTGTGAATGTGGGCATGGTCCAAATGATCATTGTGAAAATTCAAACCACGTTTAATCTATCAAATGAAATTGTTTAACCACATTTTCAATCATGTGATCATATATACGATTGAAGCTTGTCCTTCTTTCATTATGTGTACATTGCACACTTGAATGAATGATGACCCACACATGGCAAACATGATCCCAAATTCATCACTCTCATGTCTTTTTATGTTTTGTGAATGCCATAATCTTTTAAAGACCACATATGGACTTAGTTGAATTTGGGGTATTACACCATCAAACAAATATATAACAAAACACAAAGTGATTTGGAGGGATTGAGTCAATTCAAGGGAAGCTATGACAAGAGATTATTTTATGAAGTAACAAAACATTGCTTATTTAAACCATAAACACAAAACAAAGAATTAACACTTACACTAAAAACCAACCATTTATATTCAAACATAAACATACAATCATGTCAAGGATGTGTTTTATTTTTAAGATGTCAGTGAAATTAACGGGATTCTAATCCCATTCACCATAATATCTAAACACCCACACAATTGCAATCCATGTTTTCGTGTGGCGATAATCGAGTTATTTCGTTGGATGTCACATTTGGCACCACTTATCACGGATGTCAATGTCATAGAGTTCATTCATATGAATGTTCATCCATGACTTATAATGAATTTGTACCGAATTCTTTTAATTTTAGATAAGTTCCAATTCACTTTTAATTAAATCCTAATTCAATTATAGTTCACTTCTAATTAACTATTAGTTCACTTGTAATTAATTCTTAATTAGCTTTCAGTACACTTTTAATTAAATTTTAGTTCATTTTTAGTCCACTCTTAGTTAAGTTTTAATTCACTGATTTACACATGGATGAACATGGGCCACATGTGGGTTGAATTTTTTTTGAAAAACTTTTTTGAATTAGGTCCCCAATAGGTATAAATAAAAGAAAATTTCCCCATTACTTTTATATATTCAACATTAATTTTGGATACGTTTTATTATCATAGCCTTGTTCTATTTTTGTTTCTTCCTTGCAATAAAATTTTATGGATTCTTGTTTCGCATGTGTCATGTTTTGTTCTTATTTTCTTATTTCACAATTTAGATTTGGAACTAGGCATGCCCTTGTTCTTGATTTGATTAAGAAATTTTATAAACTTGGTTGTGTTCATGCCCATGACACCACTAATGTCAAGTTTCATTTGTTCACATCAATGGTGTTTGATGCACATCACATTGGTTTGGATCATCAAAAGTCGATAAACATAAGAAGATTTGGTGGAATGGTTAATTCCCCTAAAGGCAAAACTTTGATAAAAACATGCTCGATTGGAAACCATCTTGTTTTATTATTAATGATGCCCCACAAAATTACAAGTAATATGGTGAACGGATTATTTTATTTTCATCCTTTTCAATTCCTTTTCAACTTGTTTATGTTTGCATATTCATGTTTCTAGATGTGTGTGTTTTTTTAATGTGAAAATTTTGTGCATGTACAAGATTGTGTGGAATTAGGATAATGCGCCCATTTCCCTTTGCATATGGCATGTTTTGAAAGCATGGTGTTCATTGTCAATGGATAAAATCAAAAATATATGGGTGCATCATGCACTATCCAATGACCTTCACAAGGTCATGTACGTATTCATCAATCCTAATGAGACCATTGAATCCTTCAAGGGACATTGGAAAGAAAAGGTGGTTGATAATTTTGAATGACATAAGTTTAACGATCATGGACTCAATACTTTTGGACTTATTATTGTGAATTTGGTATGCAAGTTCATTTTTAATTATCTTCCTCAACCCCCATTATCATACATATCCAAAAATTCATTTTATGAGTTGTTCCAACCACGCCCAAACCATTGTCTTTTAATGCATTTTACAAGTTAAATAAACTTGTGGATGGTAAGTTTTTGATGAATGCCACATTCTAACTAAAACACACAAGCAAGCATTGAATCTTATTATGGGGCATTTGACACAATAAGAAATTTTGTCCTTTTGAACCTTTTTTCCTTATCTAACTAACATAGGTTTGATTTTAACTAGCCTAGGTTTAATGCTAACTAATCTAAATAAACTTAAGTTTAACCTTGGTTAGCTTAAGTTTAGTTAAGGTTAACCTAATAGGTGTAGTTTTTATTAGCTTAAAATTGACCTAGGTTAAGTTTTGGTAAGCCTAGGTTTAACCAAAGTTTAGCCTAAACTAACCCTTGGTTAGCATAGAATTAGTTTTGGTTAACCAATTGTTTAACTTAAGTTTAACGTAGGTTTAATTTTAGTTTGCCTTTGGTTAGTTTGTGAAGTTTAGTTTAGATTAACCAAATTTTTAATTTAAATTTAATTCTAATTAACCTATGTTTAACCTTGGTTATCTTAGGTTTAATTTAAGCTTAACTTTTATTAACTTAGATTTAACTTGAGTTTAGGCCTGGTTAGCTTAGGTTTAGGTAAATTTTAGCCTTAATTTATCTTAAGTTACTTTAAATTTAGCTTAAATTAACTTAAGTTTAGCAAAAGTTTTGCTTCGATTAACATAGGTTTAATTTTTATTAATTAATGTTTAGCCTTTGTTTAACCTAAGTTTAATTTAGGTTTAACGTTGATTAGTTATGTTTAGCCTTGGTTAACTTATGTTTAGCTTTTGTTTAGACTAGGTTAACATAAATTTAACTTTGGTTGGCTGAAGTTCAGCTTTGGTTTAGTTTTAATCAAGTTAAATTTGACTTTGGTTTAGTTTTAGTCAGGCTAAGTTTGACTTTGGTTTAATCTTGGTAAACTTAAGTTACCCTAGGTCAATTTAATTTAACCTAAATAACCTTAGGTTATATTAGGTTAACCTATGATAGCCTAAGGAAGTTTAGGTTAAATGAAGGAGGTTTAGGGTTAGTTTAGGTTAACTCAAAATTAACTTTGTTCAACCTAAGTTAGCTTTAGTCAACCTAGGTGTTCTAGGTTGTGATAAATTAAACCCATGTTAACTTAGATGGACCTAACTTATCCTAAGTAGTCTAGGTTAATTTATATATGTTTATGTTAACTTAAGTAGGCCTAAGATTATTTAAATTAACATAGGTCTACTTAAGGTAGGTTAGGCTAAGCCAACCAAGCTAGGTTTAATTTGACTAGGTACATAGGTTTTGTTACTTAGGTTGTACAAAATTATTGTTTATAGTTTTATTGTGGTTAGTTTTGTTACCCAAACTATGTTGTGGTGTAATGATTAAAAACTTAAACCTTCAAGATGGTGGTGAGAGGTTCAAATCTTCACAATTGCAACCTAAGTAAACAACCTAATTAACCTAGGTTCCTTGTGTAAGTAGCCCACCTAAACTTTTAGCCTAAATTGTTTTTTAACATAGGTTAGACCTCTTAGATTAAATTATTTAGCTTAAGCCTCCTAGACTTAAGTCATTTAGCCTTATTTGACTAAGTTGTTATTGTCACATGACAATTCATAAGTGAACAATAAGTTTTTTAATATGACTTAAATTACCATGTGGAAATTTTTGTTCAACTAAAAGGTGCACTAATTTTAAAATGGAAAGTCACATTATCATTTTTGTTACAATTTTCTTTATTCCACCATCACATCATTTATTTTGGGACTTCAAATTTTTCATTTTAAAAAAATTTTAAATTACCTATTAAAACATGCCATTTTTCAAACATGGTTTCACTTTAAAATGTTCTTTTGCACTAAAACCAACTTCACAAAAAAAAAGGAAAATATTCATTTTATCTACTATTTTACCGTATTTTGATAATAAGAAAACTAAGATTTTTTACTATGAATTTTAACATTATTGCAACAAAAAAATTCACAACATTAAGTTTTTGAAAGGTCTTTGCATTTTCCTTTGTCCTTTTTGGTTCCTTTTTTCTCTTGCACAAACTTGTCCCAACTGTTTTTATTAAATTCCTACCAAAATCAAAATTAGTCTTTTATATAGTCTTTTGTTGGCCCTCTTATGTCACTTGCTTTCCATCTGGATCCCTATATTATCAATAAAAAGTGGTGCTCAATAGTCCTCGATTGTAATGAAAAGTCCTTTATTGTTGGATGTTCTCCATCCATTCCTAAATGAATCTTACAAACAATCTTCAATAGTCCTTTGATATTAAGGTTTGGTTAATAAAAAATGAATTTTCTTTGATGTTCACCCTTTTGCAATATTCATAATGGTTCCTTCATGGGCCTATTGTTGATGATGTCCTTTGTCTTGTGTAATAAAGGCCTATGTCATGAATTTTTTATCTAAAACAAACTTGAAGACAATTATTGTCTTTATTATGCAATCATTTGAATCACACAAAATTTTGCTTATGGAATGTGAATTCCCAAAGCCAAATAAGAGAGTTATGTTGAGTATGTTACATTTTATAGGATATATCAAACCACAATTTTTGAACCAAACACCTTGTTTCATCTACATGTAGAATTAGTCTATAGTTTAGATGTTTGATAAAAATGATTTTACATGTTGATTTTTGTCTCAAGAACATCCCCTAGAAGGCTTGGCATGAAAGTCACTTTATGCATTCTATAATTGACCTTCAACTATCCATGCAAGCTAGCCCATAAATCCTTCCAAATTAATAAGTTGACAATTGCAAACCAAAATTTGAAACCAATTTGGGAAATAATGTAGACCAAGAAGGGTGAGACAACTTAGTCATTGAAGTAAGTATATGTGATTTCCAAGCACTTGAGCCTTTCCAATACAAAGATTTCAAGTGGCCTATATTCGATAACACCGAATTCACTGATCTTGTTGCAATTACGTGAATTGAAATTCACAAAATTAATTAGAATGAAGATTACTACTAAAACAAGTGGCTTTGCCATGAGAGGCTTTGTCCTAAAAATAAGGTACTACATTTAATGTTTTCTATGAACTCAAGTTATATTGGATGAAAGTTTGTTGACTTTATGAAAGACCATGAATTTGTCTTTTCACATTTGTACTAAAAAATAAAGTTTTCTAACCATCTTAGAATTCATTGTGGATATTTAGAAATTGAAACCATAGTTCCATTTATTTAACTGTACAAATGAACATAAAGTTGTAAATAATTATATTGTTTTAAAAAATCCAAGTTTTTCAAACTTGGATAATGTAGACAATTTTTAACAATGTGCATGAAGTATTTCAATGTTTGAAACAAACAATAATATTGAATTGAATGGATATAATTTACATGGAAAGATTTTTACTTTTAGTCTTCATTTTGAAGTTTGAAATTTTTGCAATTTTTATATTTGTTTTTATTGCATTTTGTGTTTAGGTTTTCCATGAAAGGTGTTTTATTATGATGTTTGATGGGTGTATGTGTGGATAAAAAAATTGTTCAATTTTTTTTTAATCTTGTTATTGATATTTATGATTTTTTTTGCACATGGTCCATGAAAAAAAAAATTAAATGAAAATTCAAGCCACAAGGTGTCAACATTTTGGGAATAATTAATTAGGTGGAAAATGCAACATTGCCATGCATATTTTCACAATCATTACACTTAAAATAAATGGAAACATTAATGGTTTTTTGTTATACATTGGAAGTGTGTTTGGTAATTTGGATGTAATATAAATCGGTTTGTGAAAATCTAACCAATATGCTTTTGTTACACCAAATTTGAATTCATTTCCAAGGACATTTGCCCATATATGGTCTAATTGAGATCTAACTTTTGTGGTGTTTTCACTAAATTGTGATTTTAATTGGAATTTATCCATGAAATATATATATATATTGCTTGGTTATCGTCTTTTAGAATGTCAACAATTAAATCTCCCATAATGATGATTGGACAATGTTTAGGAGATTGTTAAATTATAGTTTGAAGATTGTTTAGGAATGTAGAAATTGAACATGAAGGAATTCAATACACAAATACAGTATGTCTTTTTTTGTGTATTTATATTAAAAGTTATTATTATATATTTTGAACCATCATTAGTTATTGTATTAAAAGAATATAAATGCATGTGTATGTCATACTATCACCAAAAAGGAAGGGTGCCCAATCTGATCGAACACCCTGGCAAAGACACGCACCCCCCACGGAGCTCAGATTTGCTGAAGTCCCGAAATTGAATCGCAACTTCTATCTTTCCTTCTCTCTCTCAGACTCTGTTCAAGGCTCAATCGTAATGCACACTTAGATCTTCAAACCTGCACAATTTGCATTCTTGCAGCATTCATCACTTTGATCAATGGACTCAGAACTTTGAGTTTTATTCACAGAATGTACAGACAACC
>Ga0116231_10006468_pt1 | contig 22299 bp, 15 predicted proteins | sample S1TSphgellanicum_2_FD_89695 | JGI IMG/M metagenome (GOLD analysis project Ga0116231, IMG submission 89695) | Host-associated microbial communities from peat moss isolated from Minnesota, USA - S1T2_Fd - Sphagnum magellanicum MG | ecosystem: Host-associated > Plants > Peat moss > Unclassified...
AAAAAATAAGGAAAAAAAAACCAGTGCACCCAAAAACCTCCATTTTTGGGCCACCTTTTTTGGCCAACCCCCCCCCCCCCCCCTCCAAATAACATAAAAGGTTTTAACAAATCCACAAATAATAAAATTCAAACCCTTTGATAGGTTTCATTGCTCAAGGGATTGAATTTAACCAAAAATAAGGATTCAAACAAGAAATGGGCAACTTTCTTTTATGAGTTAAACAACCATTCAATGTTGTGCGACATTCGATGTTCATAGAAGCTATGAAAGTAACCTTCGAATTTCGAACCTATTACAAACCTTCATCATACCATGGATTGCACACAGGTTTATTAAAGCAATCTAAGGTGAATGTGTCCAAACAAATAACCGAGAGAACAAGGAATTCGATTCACAAATATGGAGCAACCATTTGTTTTGATGGCTGATGTCGCAACCCTAAAATTGGGTTTGCAAGTAAGTGTGAAGTGCAAAGGCCCATGGGGCCAAGAGTGTGTTTAGGTGTAAAACACACTTTCCCAAATGGGGGAGAGTGTAAGGGATGAAGCCCAATGATTCCCAATGTACTCCAACTTTGGGAATTACACTTGTGTAAGAGTTGTGAATGCTTAGAGCCTTGGTTGAAAAGGCAAACCAACACCAAATTAAGCCCCCAAGACACCATTAAAAAGGTCTTGAAACATAAATGTTTAAAGTGCTCTCGCATTATTCATTTAGACCTGATTTGCATGAGTTGTGATAAAAAAACAGGGGCAAGAGTCAAATTGAAAATTTGATTATCAACCACAAATCCTTAGAAAGTAGGGGTCAAATGAAATCCGATTGGGCGTGTTATACACCATTGGAATTTTTTTTTGAGGGTATAAAATATTGCCTTTGCATTCTCAAATAGACTTGATTTGATAAAAATATGAACAGCCAAAGTTTTAAAACAAGAAAAATTTTAATTTTGGGACTCACACTTGGGAATCCCAAGGAAAAGTGACATTTGGATGTAGTCCCTGTAGAGAGGCACAAAGTATATTATAAGGAAGGGAATGGTGCCTCCTCCCAAAGGTTGTAGGCCATGTAAAGCTTGTGCTTAAAGTTGTCCTTACTAAGTCCACCACACCACTTCCATTCAACTTACACTAACCGCCCTCTTTCTTGGTTGTGCATGTTGATCTCATCTTGAACTCTTGCTTGTGAGTTTGTCCTAATCCCCATCCTAGAACTCTAATATTCCCCTTTTACCCCCTAAAGTGTTGCGAACTAGGGAAAATACCCCACCCCTTCTTCCATTGTTTTCACATTCAAACTCACATCTAAGTCTTTCAAAGAGTTTGGGGGTGCATCAGTTGGGACAATGTTGCACGACATTTATTATTGAATGTAATGTTCGATTGTCAAAATGGCGATGTATTCATAGGTTCCATTAACACAATTGGGGAGCGGAATGATGCCCATTACATATGTAATGTAATACATTGGGTGGATACATCAAAACCATTAAACTTGACAACATTGTATAAATTTGTATAGACAATGTTTTGAGCATGAGAAATGTAGCTAACCTTTTAATTCATCGTTTTCCATATCTTTATTTTCAAGGTTGTGTTACTCATTGTCTAAACTTGCTATTTGAAGATTAGGGAAAAACAACATGGGCAAAACAAATTGTGAAAAAGGCAAAATTTGTTATTTCTTTTATATGACAACACCATGTGCCACTAACAATCTTTTGTCATTATAAGACTAGCTTACTATTGTTAAACCCCAGTGAAACATGTTTTACAACCAATTTTTTAATGATTGAAAGGTTGTTCAAGTTCAGACTTGCCATTGAACAAACTATTACTCATCTTGATTTGACAACTTTTGTCAATTCAATGTGTGGCAATCATCATCAGAAGTTATTCACCAAGGTAAGAGCTATTCAAACTAATGTAAGGAAGGACAAGTTTTGGGATACTTGTGCCAACTTTATGCACATGGTGGAATCGGTTTTAATGTCATTAAAAGCATTTGATGGCAAACAACCTTGCATGGGGAGGGCGTGGCTTAACAGTTCCTGCTAATCACAAAGTGCAAGGAAATGATTTAATTTATAAACTTTCTGAATATGTCGAAGATGGCATAAGGCATGCTATTGCAACAATTGATATGTAACTACTACATATTGTAATGCAACTTGAAGGTCCATCAAATCAATGTACTATTCTACACATATCCAATTTTGATCAATTTTTGTGACTAGGTTTTATGATGTGACACTTGTTATTAGATAGTTCAAGTTGTTTAATCTAGTAGTTTTATATTCATAACATTCATATGTAGATACAAAAAATGTGGCATTCTATAATTAGGGCAGTTATAAGCTTTCCAATGTACATATTTCTTTTCTTTGTAAGTTTAATTTTCCTTTTTCTCATTGTATGCATCTGTTTTGTTTGTTGAAATAACTTAATCTAGCAATATCCTTTGAGGAAAATTAATGGATTATGGCACATGCTTTACACCTTGCTACAAATTGTCTTGTGAATTTTGGCAACATAATTTGATAATTGTTATGTAGTTGTGCAAATCTAAATTACTAAATTATGGCAATTGGGCAAGAGCAAGGGCAATTTTGGTACATTGTAGTTTGGTGATCAACTTGTCCAACAAATGCGAATTGAGAAGGGATGAGTTTTGCAAGTTGAATTCATGGCATATGCCAGTGCAACTACACTTAAAGATGATAGACTTTCATCATGAACAAATCAATCAAATTTGTTGATGGGATTAAGAAGTAGTTGTATGTCAATGCTTGGTTGATCCATGTATGCAAAATGTGCAAGACCTGACAATGCTCAAAGACTATTAAACAAGGTGTCACCTTGAAATGGGGGTCACTAATCCTTATGGATCTATATTGATGTGGGTTATACGTTTAAATTTCCTTCTAGGCATAAGGCATTGGAAGGCATTGCAATATGTTCATGTGTGCAAAAATTTGCTACCAAATTGTTGTGTGAAGCACAAAATCTCAATTTTGCAATATTGTGGAAGCCACCACATAGAGGTTAGTATAACACTAAACTCCCATCACTACATTTGCAATTGATTCTATTACTAAGGAATACTAAACACACATATGTTTAACTCTTAATCTATTTCACAACTATTGGATTCATTTCTAGCAACAAAGTTGAGCAAAGAAAAGCAAAGTTGATGAGTCATTTTTGTATATTGGGTGTGTGGATTGAAAATGGCTTCTTAACTACCACTTGATTCAAATCAAGCACATTATGTTGGAAGTAATCAAGCTAAAGTACATAAGATGTTGGGATTCAAATTGCAAAAAATCAACTGGGATCTGTGCAACTTTTTGTTGCCACTAATTTTAATGCTAATGATGTTGATGGTGAGAATGAGCTTGTTTAAGGAGATCTTGAAAGCTCAAAATTGGTCTACATTAAACAAGGGAGATTGAAGATAGAGATTAACAAATGACCACAACAAGCATGATGCATTATGTACTAGATTATTGAAATTTATAAACACACATTTGGAGGTACTAGGAAGAGCATGAACTCTATTGCTTTTGGATGCTCTTCAGCTTCTGTTGATTATGTTTTTTTTTGGTGATTGCATTTACATCAAGTTTGTTCAAAGTAAAGACTCAACTAGATATTGTCCTTATTACTTTGTAGGAAGAAGATTTTCAAAAGGTCCATTACTAGCAAAACAATTGTTCAAGTTTGGTGATAAATTCACTAAAAATGGAAATTGTAAGGAGTTCGAAATTTCACAAAGCTCAAGGTAATCAAATTCAACTACAATTGCCGAAGCTTTTAAGTCCAATGCCAACATAAAGTTTGAAATAATGCATTATGTGCATAGACTTTTGCTAATGTGATCAACAATGGTAACTCCCCCTACACACCATAGTTTGCCCTTTTTATTATAGTCCCAACCAACATACCCCATCCCAGATTTTGTCCTCAAATCCTCGTTCCAACTCTTTTTATGCCACTCTTCTCAAAAGAACTACCACCATAAGGTCAATTTGTTTCATGACACCCTTAAATAATGAAGATCTTTTCTTTTTCAACACAAGTGAATTCATATCTTAAACATTGTTCTAGTATTATTGAGTGTGCACAAAAACTAAATTTGGAGGTTCCTTTCATGTCTAAGATGGAGGTAACATTTTTAGATGCAAACATAAATGTGATAGATAATCTATTAATTCAACTTGTGCACTTGGTATGTGAAAACTCCATTTCCAATTTTCTTTTTAGTGATGAACCAATTAGTGTCTAGAATGAATAATTAAACCATGAAATGGTTGGACTTATCCTAAAAGTATTTCTTGTTTTAGGTGATTGAAGTAGAGATAATTCATTTTTGTTTCATATGTGTGCTTTGCAAAAATGGGAAATGAATTATGAAAGGGGGGTTTGAAAGTTTCAAGGTGTTAAAATCAACTCATTACCTAGGTGGGAACTATACAATATTGAGAACTTTTGCAATAGTTGGCTCTAGTAATACTTTGAAAAAATTCTAGAACCATGAAGTTGTGAGTGTATAAATGAAATTAAAGAAATTTCTTCAAACTATCAACATTTGTTTCTATTCAAAGAGCTATTCAGATAAATTCCACTTTACTTAACATCTAGTTCAATTCACTGTCAAAACAACAACAAATTAGTGAAGATCATGTCACTTCAAAGAGAGGACATAATCATTGAAAGTGAATAACAACATCAAAACATGTTACAATTATAGATTATAGAATTTTGTATGAAAATTGAAACCACATTCAACTTGCCCTTCAACTAAAAAATGTTTGACAAGGCCCAATGCTTGTCCCTTTCATTGGTCAAACTTTGAAAGAATGCATCATGTTCCAACTTCTTGGAAAATTAATCTAGTGGCCACATCCAAATTAAAACTCATATTTGTTTATTAATGTTCATGACTCATTTGACATTTCCTTCACTTTCAAATTGCAACACATGTTATAAACTGTTCACAACCACTAAACTTAAATTATATCCAATGTTGTCCAATATTGTCTTTAAACTTTTCATACCCCATTTAACCAAGAAAACACTAGGATAGTCATAAAGATTACCTTTTGAAAGTAATTTAAAACATTTCAATTGTCACTTACATAGATTGATAATAAACATATCAAAAGCTTCTAAATCAATTTGTGCTTGACATAAAACCCTTGGAATTAAAATGACCTATTTTTGCAAGTAATTAAATTATAAGCTTGAAATTGTGTCATCAACATCATCAACTTTGCTTGCTTGTTGGATTCCACATTTTCATTTGCAACTTTAAGTGCCTCCAAGTTTGTAGCTAGTTTACTCTTTTTCTTCTTCAATTGACTTTCTGAACTTCTTTTTAATTACCTTTCTTTGTTGACAAGAAACACTTAGATACACTTGAAAATTTGACCATAGGTGTAATATTTTAAACATTTAATGAACTATTAAAATCCAAGGACTTAGATGTCATCCTTCCATTATCTACAAGTGTTGAATTAGCCATGGAGGCTTTTGTTGAAACACAATTAAAAATTGATTTCTAAAGCCATCTATAAATATTGATGATTCTTTAGATCTAGTTTATTAGCATGTTGAGGAATTGTTTTTAATGTAAATTGTAATTTGTGGTCCTTTTTTGGATAATCTTTGTAGTGTACCAGTAATATTGGATATCACTAATCAGTCTTCAAAAACTTTCAATTGCAATTAGAGTTTGTCTTAAACATTAACATGGAAATCAACAATGCACATGATATCCAAAAATTATATATTGTTATACATTTATTGTTCAAAATGAAAAACACACACATTTTTTTAATGAAATTTCATCCAAAACCTTTAAATCTTTAAATGGTCCTAAATTTAATTCATGTATATCAATATCATACACCATAAAAAATTTCACCCAAGAAATCCAATCACAACCCTAGTTTTGAAATATATGTGCAATTTTTTCAAACTCTATGACAATTATTATTTTGTTACAAATATACTCCATACATTCAAGTTTTTCATTTTTGTTGAATTTTTAAAAATAATTATTAGATCAAGTTTAAAGTTAATCAAATATATTTATAAAAAGAAAAAAATCCAAAATGTGATGTCCATACATTATCAAAAAATTATTGCAAAATATTTATACTTATGATTACAATTTTTGGGGGGCTTAATGCATTTTCACCCACCACATGGTAGACATGGTGGTCAAGTTTGAACAAGGAAAGGGGCATGAACTTGGAGTGAAGAAAGCACGAAAGAAAAGAAAAACACACATGAAAAAACCAAAGTGTTGATGAAGGCATCAACCCCTTTTAGAATGGGGGAGAGTGCCAACAAATAAACAAAACAAATCAACCTCACAAATCTACAAGGGTTAAGGGTTTTCGCAAACATGGTCAATGGCAAAAAGGTTAAAGCTCATGGGGGAGGAAGCGACTAGGCAAGGCAATGAAATAGCAACCAACAAAAATGAACTTAAAGTTGAACTTGAATCAAAATACTTTAAAGCCCGGTCATGCAAAATTGGGATAGTGGTGCATGCGAATAAATTGCACATCCTTAATCTTTTTTTATTCAAGTTTTATTTGTACACGATTAATGGGTCTTTTAGAATTAAGGATATTAAAATTATGAGCTTCGCTTGGAGAAGTCAAACTTCTTGCATATGGATTTACAAACCATGTCCCACTTGTAAAAGGGATTCAAGTCATAAAGCCCAATTTGACATTATTTATTGGCATGTTCAAAACCTTTGTTCAACATGGTGATCAAAACCTCCAAATTAAACTTGAAATGGACTCCAAGGAAAGAAAAGCTAAAAGGGGGAACATTTGAAGTGAAAAGAGAAAACACTAGAAGAAAACGCATAGGGTAAAAAACACACACACACACACCTAAAATAGTTCCTTTTGTGCTAAAAACACAAATGCATAACACAAATGGGTTCTTATGATCATGAAAGTAGCTAATCACACAATTGTTGGTCAAAGAAAGAAAAGTGACAAAAGCACCCAAGGGCAGTCCCCCCAAAGTAACATCAACAAAGATGTTGACATCTCTATAGTGGGGGAAAATGACATGCCTTTCTAGGTGAAACCCCAAGTGAGGAAGCTCATTTAATCAAGGCCCAAGTTTGGACCATCACATAGGTGCAAGAAGTACGATGCTTTGAACCAATTGGGAAGTCTATGATCGGGTTTAGTACCACCTATCTAGAGGTCAAAAATTAGCCCAAGGCTCAATAGGTTCATGAAACGAGGTGAATGTTAAAACTAACCAAGTGTGTGACTTGCTATGCACAAGTAGTTTAGATGTTTAGCAAGGAATGTGATCGGAGGCATGGGTGCAAAGTGCCAAAGCGAATCCGGATGCAAAAGATATATGGTGGCCACCAAATTGTAATGCCCAATAGATTGGAAAAACATTGGTTATATAGCGACGTTAACCAATGACAAGATTATTGGTTTATGAGCACTTTTGATTCATGAATGGGACTAGTAACAATTCTATTGAATGTATGTCACCTATGCATTAGGTTGATTGATAAACCATGGTTGTTTAAAAATAAGTTTAGTAATATGTAAAAGAGAATGTCATATATATGTTGTACGTACAAAGAACATAAGTTACAAGGCTGAATTTTAGCTGTTTATTTTCTAAATGTGTGAGGACTTGTTGATTGTATATTATCTACAACCCATCATAAATCTTACTTTGTTATTTCATATCTTGATGTACCCACCAATAACCCTAAGTCACAGGAGTCAATGATGCATCATGTAGCTCACATCAGTTATTTTCCTGCTGCCTCTTTGTGTGTACACATTCCGTTACCAGGAAAGAGGTATCCCATTGATATAAGTCGTGGTATTATAAAAGATGTGCAGAAAAAGATCACCAGCAACCCTTATTCTCTGTGTTTCCTTAACAATGATCCCACACTACTCTTGCAATTTTTGCATTGCACTGCATTTTCTCAAACCAGTTGGCATAAGGTGCTTCATTGGAGATGGATGCAAAAAATGAAAATGGGATTAGGGAACACTGCAGCAGCTCATCTGAATAACAAGCTTGCTGTGGATAAAGGGGGTCTGCAACCAGGAATTAATAAGACATAGCAAAATGCATACACAAGAGCAGGCAACCACCAATTGGGGCTTGGTATATTGGTTGTAATAGGCTTTCATCTATTCCTACCACAAGTTGAATTGCAGATTTTTTTGTGGCAGAGAGGTTGCTTGTTCCTCTGAGTCTTTGGAAGTCCAGGTGCTTGTAGGAGACAGAACTCCAAAACAGGTACTCAAAAGACTTGGCTCTAGACCTTGTGGGAGTGTACTACATGTAGAACCACAGAATTTCCGTCTAATCATGCCAGTGTTCAGCTGTGCTGTTATGCAAATCATTGGCCCACAATTGTCCTGGGAATAGAAAGAGATTGCACCCACACATGCTCTTAATGGCAAGAAAAGCTAACTGTTGCAACAATGTCAACCTTTATTCACTGCCACGACACCTGGATCTCAGGCTGGACTAGGAATCAATAAGGACCCTTTGGCCATTTTATAAGGAAAAGCAATTTGTAGGGGTTTCTCACATCTGATGCCCAGGTGTGAATCATAATCATCTGATTGTTGTGCCCACTTTTTGCAAGTAAGCTTGTCCACTTCTATCTCCTCAAAGGCCTTGCAGTTCTCCTTGGAATGGATTTCTGCCAGTCCTGCATAGCTTTTTGCAGATATGGCTGTGAAGGATTGCTCCTCTTCTGTTAGATGCCGCAAAAACTTTGCAGGACTCCCTACCCACACCTGAACACCAAACCAAACCAGCCAAGCAACAGACAAAACTTGTTATGGAACAGGATTGCGAAGAACAGCTTACTTGGCATGTGCTCAGACACACCACCTAGAATTTGATTTGACATCTCAAGCCCTTCCCCAAGTCAACATGAACTGTTGTAAACATATCTGTAAAAAATGCTGCCATGAAAAATGGTGAGCTGCACAGATATTTATGGTTGAGTTGAAACTAAGGTAGCCCACTCTGTAACTGAAAGAGTAAGATATCTTGCAACAGTTTTCAGAAGGCTAAGAAGATATGAAGATTCATGAAGCCACCACTTCTGAACAGCTTTTAACTACAACTTTCACATTTGGAGATGAATGGGACTACTTGCCAGATTTCAGATCCGCTGAAAGAACTCATACCTGACCAGAAGGTACACGGGTATTCTGAGTGATCAATGCTCCAGCAGCAACCATGGCACCCTTCTCCACAACAGCTCCATCCAAGATAGTGGCCCCCATGCCTACAAATGCTCCATCCTCCAAGGTGCAGGCATGCAACACGACATTGTGTCCTAATCCCACTCCCCACAACCCATTAAACTTGAAGAAGGCCAATGCAAGGCTTTAGCAGTCTCAGACATTGGCTACCATAGAAGCACATGAATTAGTTGATCTCTGTATCCTCACAGTGACCAATCCCATCCTTCACACATGACCTTTAGGCATCATTGGCATCTATTAAGAAAAAGGACTGTTTATGACAAGCCCATCTGAATAAACTATAAGCTACAATACTTGTAGGAGATCACTCTTGAAACAGAAGAATAGCCTGTGCCAAGTAGACAACTTAGATACTTCTGGACACAATGCTTACATGCTATTGAAGTTTGCATAGAAACTTGATGATCTAGAGGCTCATAAACAGACAACAGGACTGGTTCTTGTAAGGCTAAATTGGAAGCTCTTACCAACTGTGACCTTATCCCCAATGATGGTGGGTGCAACATTTCCACTCACATTGATTTTGGCAACATGCTCTAGAGTGTTATCTTGAATGTTTGTTTCTGCCCCCACTTGTATGTAGTTCACATCACCTGCCCACATCCAAAAATGCTGCAAATATTGTTACAAACCCTGTTGTAACATTTCCCTAATTTCATTCATAACCAACCCTATAGATATAAGGTGGTGTGCATGCGTGACAGACAGTCCTCACAAGGTGGGGAACAGAGCCATCAACAAACACATCCAACAACCCTAAGACAAAATATAAATCGTGCACCTACTGGAACACAATGAATGAAATATGAATAGCCACAAAATCTCAGGTAACTTCTGTGCTCATGAATGCCAAAGCATTGTATGGAACAATCACTTGGAAATTGATCCCCTTAGCTATGAACATGCATGTTGTCAACCTCAGAATGAGATCACACAACTTGAGATTATTTTTGAACCCTAAATCAGAAAGGAAATTCGGAACAGCCACAAAATTTGCAGGTTGATCACAAACTGAAACTCTTAACATCAGCATCACAAATACATTCACATAATCCCCTTGTTGCATTCTGGGTAAAAAATCTGATGAAGGTGAGACAAGAGAAATGAGCAAGAGAATGCATGAGCTCCAGGTTTTCAAAGGTTCCTAACCTCGGAGCACACAGCCATACCAAATGGATGAATTCTTGCCGATCTTCACATCCCCAATGGCTGAGGCACTGGGCGCCACAAAAACCGTCTCATCGATCACTGGAGACTTACCAAACAGGCTCATTATTGTTTGATGCCTTGACACTGCAAGAAAAAAACCCAAGAACTTCCATCAATGTAAACCCCTGAGTCAGGTTTCTCTAGGTTATCAGAACCTACTTAGTACAGAAATTGTGAACTGCAGAACAAGGCCAAGGTCATGCTAATCCTCACACAGTGAGTGAGGAAACAGGGTTCGCATTGAGCTCTTAGGACATCTCTCCATTACTGCTGTAATCACAGCAGATTTCCATTATGTTCTTCAACTAGTTGTGCTCACAGTCATCTCACAGCTCTACCAGTCAAGCACTGACCAATTGTCGAAGCCGTGAGTCACACTGTGACTTCTCACACCATACAATGACATCTTTTTTTTCTCTCATGAGAACATATTTTTCCAGAGTTCCTAACATGATTAATTGCATATTTTCCCCACACTTGCAGCTCTCCAATGGAAGCCAACTGTCCCTGCAGCAAGAAACAAGGTCCCATGTCAGTGGCTTTTCATTAGGCTGCTTTGATCACAGCACAGCACACTGTGGGTAGCTGTGATCACAGCAGCCTAATGGAAAGAGATCCTCAATCAGGATCAAACCCTGATCAACGCGTATCACCTTAAGATGAGCACTACATTCATTCCATTGGCTACAGAAGCTACGCCAACATAAAAGCAGCCAAAGATCCACACAGAGAACAAGACCCCACAGTAAAATGAGCGGAAGCAATTCAGCTCCTGTTTGCTTGTGCAGGGCTCGTCATCCCTGAAGCGATCAATGGATTTTTTCAGATATCTGTATCCAGACAAGGGTTATAGTATTAGTGATGTTCTCTGAAACTTTCCATAAAACCTTCTTTTATCCCATATGCTTTGGCAAATGTTGTCCTCCTCTCACCTATATAAATCCGTCAAAGGGCAAATATACTGTCTTTCTCTACTTCGGCTAGTCTTAGTGCCAGTAATCGTTTTTTAAATTGTATCGCTCACTGTAAAGTGGAATGGAAATTTTTATTTTGGTATTGTTGTAACTTTTGATTTTTAGAAAGGTGTTTCTTCCCTCTTAGGCTAATTAGAAAATAAAATTGTACATGGAGTTTCATATATACCTTAACTAATTAATATGAATTGTGTTAACATAACATGCATATTTAGTAAGGCACCTTCGTCACTGCAATTCAAATTAATTAGAGGGCAAGTTGATGCTTAAGGTAAAATTTTAATATAATAATAAATTGATTGATTTACCTAAGAAAGAAAAAATCATTTTGAAAGTCAAAAGTTTGGATAATGTTTTGAAAAAGAATGTACATTCCAGTTTGAAGTGGGAAATATATGAAACAAAGGCTTTATTGTCATTAAGACTATACACATGCAACACTCTGCAAAGTAAAAGAAGGGTGGTGTTTTTCCACTTTGGCACATCTATGTAGGTGAGAGGAGGACAATATTTGCCAACGCATATGAGATTATTTTTTAAAAGGAAGTGTTATTGGGATCGTGTTGAAGAACATAGTGAGACCATGGGGAACCCATTGAGAACCTAATGAAAACACATTGGGAATGATGGAAAATGAAAAAAAAACCTCACCCCCTACCCCAACCCAAAAAGAAAAAAATCAAGACACCTTGAATGCATGCAAAGCTTCCCACTAGTTGCATGCAATTTCTCTTTTTAAAATTGTTCATAACCATTTTTGGCCTAAGGTAATGGGTTCAAAATTTTGGGGACATAGTATATTAATAGATAGAGAGGGTGTTGAATATGCTTGTATGTAGGTGTGCAAAGAAAATGTTATAACCAGTGAAATTGCTAGATTTGGTTGTTTGAAAAAAATTAGTTGACTTAGAGAAATAATAGGTAGTTAAATATGTAATAGGATTTGGTAGGTTCATGAAAATTTTAAGACCAATGGGAAGGCTAGAAAGGGACCATTATTTTCAATAGAGTGTAAGCTTGAAGATTTTTTTTTTCTATTCAAGGGGATTGTTAAATTTGGCGGTTTGAATTTGTTTTTTTAATTATCTTGAACTAACAATCAATGTGTAATATTTATTTTTAAACATGGTTTTAAACTTCAAGGATGTTACTTGTGGATTTCATTTTCAATGTAGCCTCTATGACAATCATTTATAAGATGTTAAAAAAATGATGATCAACCTTGAAAGATTTAACCAAATTTAGCTATAAATCAAATATGAAATCAAGAAATTGAAACAACTTTCTATTCTCATGGCTACAAACTGAAAACCCAATATAAAAATCTAAAAATTTCTATTAGTTTGTTTTTTTCACTTCTGGTAATTGAAACCTTCCAAAATCACTTCATTTTATTTTTCTTTTTGGCAATTTTTTTCTAGTCAAAAAAATGATGCCTAGCATTGCCCCAACCTATTCTAATGCATATTCGAATATAGTTGAATAGGCATTTTAGTTCAGCTTTTATGAAGTTCAGCTTGAAACTTTCTTTATTTTATTGGCCAATTTTTCATTAATTTTTTTTCTAAATTTTTAATTCAAAAATGAAATGATTTTGGTGGGTTTCAATTGCAAGAAGTGAGAAAGAAAGTAGTAAAAATTATCAAATCTCTATAGGGTAAAAGAGGCCAATGTCCAAACAATGGTTAGTACTTAAACACCCTTAACAAATAGACAAACCACCAATTGGCATACTCTCATTTCATGACCACCATTCAGCAAGGGACCTATGATCAAACGTTTGGTCTTGAAGTTTTGTGTTTGGAAATCTTGGCTTTTGTGTTTGGTGATGGGTGGGAATGACAACCCAAAAAAAAATTGTTGTCCTACCATTGCATGTGTTATATTTGGTCATGGGTGTCAACTAGCATTCTCTAATGCACACAATTGAAGGGTAGGGTGGGTGAGTTGGTGGGAATGGAATTTTGGGTCTTTGGTTATAGGATTTTTTGGACCATTTTTTTAAATTATTAAAAGAAGAGGCCAAGCAAATGTTTGGTCATAGGAATTTTTTTGACCAATTCAAGAATGGCACTGTTTGGTTATAAGGTGGTTTTGGTCCAATCTTGAAGAAAGTTGAAGGTAAGGGCCAAAGCATCGTGTGGTTACAAGATACTTTTAATCCAATGTTTAGAAAATGTGGTGTGGGGAAAAGGAAAAACTCAACATTTGGCTTGGGCAACCTTGCTCAAAACATATCATCAACACGCAATGTACAGTTTGGTTATGGGGGATGGTGTGTCACATTTAAGGGCATGCAATAATTCATTAATGTGCAAAAACCCTTCCAATATTCCAATGCACATAAATGCTAGTAGTTATTAAACCTAAAAACATGGAACCCTAACCAAATATGGCCTTTGGATCTCACATCATAGTAGTTAATGAGGACCCCAATGGGGCACACCTTGCAACCTTATGCAATTTGCATTTCCCACCAAAACCCAAAACCCATAGCAGATTTCAACATAGTCCCTCTCTCACTTCCACCTCTTTTCTAAAACATCTCAACTTTCAAAATATGTCTTCCCTACCAAGTAACGTAAAAGATGAGCTACAAAAGTTCTTAAAGCTCTTCATTCTTAGTGTAATTATGCTAAAATCAAAATAAAATAAAACCTCCAATTCCTAGTGTTAAAATAGAGTAAGTAAAGGATTGCAAAAACCAACTTTAGATGTGAAAGTAAAACGAAGAGAAGAAGGAAATGGATATGTAAAAGTAGGATTAGCAATACAGAAATCAAATCAAATTCTAGTCGTGAAAGTAAAGCAAATAGAAGAAGGAAGTGAATTTTAAAAAGTTGGGGTAGACTTGAGGATTTTAAATCATATTTCAATTGTGAAAGTTAACTGGAAGTAGAAGAAACAAGCAAATTTGTGAGAGTAGTGGCAAACTTGAGATCTCAAATCATATTTTGATTGTGAAAGTAGAACAAGTAAAAAATGGAAGTGGATATGTGTAGGGGAAGGGTGACTTGCAAAATTTAGATTTGAAAGATGATGTAGGGATTAGAGTCATAAAGAGTCTTCATAGCCAAAAGTTCAAGAAGTATATCTATTACCATTGGATCCATAAGTCCATCTACTAAAGTTATAAAACAATAACATCGAAAAAGGGCAGATATCAACTAGCTCCCACAAATCGCACTCTATAATTCATCCCAAGAACCTGCACAAACGCATTTGATATCAACCTAGAATGGGATGAATTCTCTTATTTTCATGCTTTCATCACCTCATCTACAAAATTAAAATTTTATGCATTTGAAACCTATCATGATTTGACAAACTTCCTATATTCTTGGTTTTTATTTAGGAAAGAGAAAGGCATACCTCTAGTGGGCCTATAACACATAGCCCCTACTTGTTACAAACTTGGGCCAAGGGAAGTTGGACCATCATGATGTCCAATGTACCTCATAGGTGGCACAAGGCTATGATAGACCAAACAACCTTGGACAAGGAAAATGTGCCCCCACAACTTGCATCAGAGACAAAGCAACCATGTTAAGTAGTCAATAGGGTCCAACCAACAAAAAAAAAAGGGTAATAGATAGACTAAACATTAGAGGAAACCATGGAGGCTATTGAAAAGGGGACAAATTCATTGAGAAAAGTAAGTAAATCTTGGAACATACCACTCAATTCCCTCTCCAACCATTTGAATGGGAAAATAAGAAGCAAGAAAAGGGGGCCTACAAGTGTGTTGACAAAGGAGGAAGATGTGATAATAATTGCATGGATTCTAGGAATGAAAGAATGTGGACTTTGAATAACACTACAACAATTGGAGATGAAAGTTGTGGAACTCGCCCAAACAATACCAACACCATTCAAACACGGAGTCCCAAGGAAGGCCTAGTGGTATTGGTTCAGTTAGAGGCATCCAAAAAAAAACATTAGGGTTGTAGAAGGATTGGAGGTCTCTAGGGCATAAAGGTTGATTACAACCTCCTACAACTCATTTTTAAATAACTTACTAACATTGTATGCCCAACATAGTTACGAATAAGATCATATTTGGAATTTGGACAAAATTGTAATTTAGGTTGGTAGGCAAGTTGGTGCTAGGGTCTTAGCCAAACAATGATCACATGTAGTTTATAACAACATCCCTAAGTCACAAGGATGGTTAATTATAAATTGTGCAATTAACGCTACAAAATAAACTCTACCAATGTTTTATATTTTTAGAGGAGAACATTAGGTTGAAAAATGAAATCTTACATCAAACTATATATGCAAATCAAGAACGTGTATGGCAAGGTATTTACAAGCTAAAGTGGATCACTTTTCAGCAATTTTTTGAATCCTTAAAAGTATGTTTCATATTGTATTTTTTATAGGCTAAAAATTGTAAAGTTATAAACTTGTAAAAATGTTCATCTTTTTCAATAAGAAGTGAAACATGACCATGTAATACCTCATAAGCTATAATGTTTGTGAAAAAAAATAAAAAATCATAAAAATGTAATAATGAAGGACTTTACCATTTTCGTCAATTTTTGGCTTATATGTAAAAGTCAATAAAACTTTCATGTCACAATTAAATGATTTGCAAACACCTATTTTAAATTACTAACCACATTTTTGAGTTTTGGGAAAAAAATAAAAATCGTTATAAGTTCAACATATGTGTAAATTACACATACTATAACACTATGATTAGTATGTGATGAAAAGTTCCCCATTTGATGTAGAAAATTCAACTTCAAATAATTTCAAGATTCTATCACACTAGATTATAAAATAATCACATACATGAGTCTTTTTTCACAAAATTTAATAACAATTTGACATGGGACAAATTCTAATCCATAAGGGTGTTAAAAAATGGCTTTGTGATGCCAAAAGTGATCCAATCTAGCTTGCAAATACTTGACAACACAAAGCAAGGCATGGATGACATTTTTCATGTTCAAAGAATTCCTATGGTTTTAATTTCAAGAGGTCTATTCTCGGGATTTCATAAACCAACCATCATTTATTGATTTTGGATGGGCATGACTCACATATAACATTATAAGCCATAGAACAAGCGCATGAATTTGGGTTAGACATGGTCGCATTGCCTTTTCATACCTCCCACACACTCTAGTCCTCAGATGTTTCTTGCTTCAAATCCTTCAAGACTACAATTGGAAAAATACAAGATGCAACCATGGCTAAAAGTAAATTTAGTAAATGTGACAAAATTACATTTGCTAGATGGGTGGACAAAACCTTGGATCAATCACTAACCAAAAAAAAATTCAAGGTTGGGTTTAGAGGGAGAGGAATATGGCCTTTCAACCCTGAAGCTATGGATAACAAAACACAACTAGCAAGCATTTACATAGCAAGGAATTCAAATGGTGATCAAGGAGGTGAAGATCATTATTCATTAAATGACCAAGTTGGCCATAATCATATAGAAGGAGAAGAATTTGTAGTTACAAAATTACTTAGCATTGCAAAAGTAACTAGACCATCAACCACTGAATACAACCACATGGAGCACGAGCATCAGTACTATGTTGAAACGCCTCATAGCCTGTGTGTGATAGATGATGTTAAAATAACACACCTAGTAATCAATCTAGCTAATCCAAGTCCTAACTTACAAGAAGAAATCTAAAGCTCACCAAAATCAACCCAAGAGGCAATGAAGTTTCACAACTTTCTTTACTTGCCACATTTGTTTGCAAAGACAAACAAGTGGGAAAGAGCCATTAATAGATTGTTCACAATCTCATGTTTTCATTTTCGCTAAATATTTGGTTATCTTGCAATAATAAAAACATTAAACAGGGTAGTAGCAGACAATATTAGAGAAGAAAGGTGAAAGGCGTGGGAGGAAAAGCAAGCCAGGAAGGCAACAAAAGTTGTGCACTAGTAATAAGGTTTGAAGAAGATCTTTGTGATCAAAAATTGACTAGCTTACATTTAAGTTTTACTGTTAAAAACAAAAAACAAAATAGATTTTATTTTTTGCTCATTTCTCCCACTTTATTGGCTTTATGGATAAAGGGGAGAAGCAGACGTTATTAAAGACCACTTTCAGTGTAATGTTGAAATATTTTTTTTGGTTGGAAGCTTCATAAATTATCATAGATGAAAAGGAAAAGTGGCGCAGAAATGAGCCACAAGCTGCAGATTGTGCCACTTCCTTTTCTTATAGCGTAGTTCTGACTGGACATTTTTTTTTGAAATTTTGTCCCTTTCGTCTAAGGGTATAGGACATTATCTTTTCATGGCAAGAACATGGGTTCAAATCCGTAAGGGATAGCCTTGTTTACAATTATTATGGTTGCTTTGAAAGCCAAGTGAAAAGGGCTTTTTGGTGCATGTGGAAATTTGATTATCTAAAAAAGAATGCAAAAGAAAAAATTTTATATATATATATTTTTTTTATTTTTTTTTAAAAAACGGTTGCATCAATATGAAAAGCACAAAGATTAGTTTTAAAATGTGTTAAGGCATAGTTTGATTTAGTTTGGTCTATGGCAATTGTAAAGGAAGTAGGTGAACAATTACAATAGAGGGTTTGTGTTCACTTGTTTGCAAACCCATACCAAGTTATAAACATCGAGAACGCATGTGTAATGGCTCGACTAGAAACTAAAAAGGTTAAACAACACCTACAAGATGTAAAATGTGGGTACACATGCATGTTGCAGTGAGGCCCACCTTGATGAACTAAATTTGAATGGAGAGGGGGGGAGAAGGGGAGATTGATCTTACATTGTTAGCAACAAGAGGCCCAAAAGAGGAAGAAGATCATTGTCAAATACCAACAATAGGAAGGCCAAAAAAGGAAGAAGATCAATCTTGATAGAAGATTAACATCTAGAGGCCATAAGAAGAATAAGATCATCTTGAAAGATGTAGTAGAATCAGGAGTCCATAAAAGGAATAGGATCATCTTGAAAGATGTAGCAACATCAAAAGGCCAAAAGAAGAATGGATCATTTTGAAAGATCCAACAACATTAAGAGGGCAAGAAAAGGAAATGGATCATCTTGAAAGATGTAGCAACATCAAAAAGCTAAGAAAAAATGGATAATTTTGAAAAAGTAACAACATCAAAAGGCCATAAAAGGAATATGACCATCTTGAGTGACATGCAGCCAAAACGTTAAAACACAAAGGCCAGAACATGAAGAGAAGTTGATACAAACACCATTAACTTTAATCACTTTGAGCTCCACCCTTTTCACTTGCAACAAGAAACACACACACATAAAAGAAAAACATATGATAAGAAGGAAAACACAAATTTAAAAAACCAATAGCGACATGGAAGGGTTCAAACATGGAGTGGTTGTGAAGAAAAGCTTGAATATAAGCTTATACCCTTGAACTTGGGAGGTCAACCTTTGCTTATAATTAAGTCCTATAGCTACGACTATGTTATTAAAGCTTTGGATATCAATCATGGACTATGCCACAATCTTGGGTCACAATAGATTTTAAGACTAGTCCTAAAAGAAAAAGGAAGCTAAACTACATAGGCTTGAACTACATAAAGACACAAGCTAAAGTTGAATTACAGAGGTCTGAATTACAAGGACACAAACTATGATTATAGAGTTGGGAAAGAATGAAGTGAACTCTTGATATTTAATGTTAACATGGACCACCAAGAAGAACTTCAAGCTTGGAACAAAACATGATTGGGAAGAAGAGCAAATGAAGAGAAAGATTCACACACAACCTTTCAGAACAAGAGAGGAGTAGGAATAAGGCAAACATGAATTCAAAAAGGCTTGTGAAGCTCAAACATGACAAGGACTATGATCACTTTCTACGAGAAAAAGAGAAAATTTATAATTTCTTTCGTAGATCAGATATAAGAAATGGATGATGATCTAGATAGAACAAAGGTTCACACCCATAGACTTCTAGCCGCTTCATGTGCATGCAAGTTGTTAGCATTTGTCGAACTTAGGATCTCCCATAACCATTGATCTTGTAACTTTAATTTTGGTAAAATCTTGGGCACGCATGCTAATGTGAATGTTTTTATAATGAACTTTGTTCAGTTACTTTTAATTCTCATCTTTTTGACAGTGTAAGTGGTGTCCATCTGTAAGTGTTTAACTAATTTGGTTACCAACTTCCATGTTTTTTAAATTTTCCATTTTTCCTTTTTTACCCCCTACTTTGGGGGGCACAATTTTTCATAGTTGCTTTGTTTTTGGTGATCTTTGGTCATCAGATGTACTAGCAAAAGGGCTACCACTTTTCTTTAAACACCATCAACAATAGAACCTTCCCCTAGGATTCGGCCTCCTCTAAGCCATTAAGTGTTCATACATCAACCTCCTTACAAGTGTATGCACATTATAGTGGTTCAAAAATGGTAGATCTAGTACTTCATATGAGTCAAATAACAATCATTAAATATAGATTAGTTAGCATTTTACTCGCTTGCCATTGGTATAATTAAAAATGAATCCAAAAACTATACTAGTAAAGGTGGGACAATGGTTAATCCAGAGTGGGAACTTTTGAAAATTCGTCAATAATGTTTTTATTCAAATTGTTGGCTGTTAATTAACACAAGTCGTGAATCTAATGGTTGAAATGCACACTCATAACATGGTCATTTTTTTCCCTTTGTAATCACACACCTCCCTGCAATGATGTGCGTGAAAGTTTTGTTAAGTGTAAAATTCACACTTAAATGTAACTATATAGGGTTGTACAGTTGCAGTGTGAATTTACATTTACAATGGTTTGATTAGTTCATGCAAGTAAAATGTCACAAAATGTAGATGGTAGTTTAGGTTTAAAAAGTTAAAATAGGCCTTATATATGTGTGGCTAAAACCTTTGTATGGAACAAAACCAAATATCATCTTTGATAAGAAAACTCATGTATCTAGGATATAGGTTTTTGAGGAATATAGATTTTGCAACAAAGGCTTATCACCCAAAAAAAAAAGGGATTGGGAAAGATGTAAAGGCGATAGAAGTGAAGGCACTTTTTGGACCTAACAATAGCAAAAACGAGTATAGGTATTATCACAAAAATGATGAAGAGTTTATTGTTCATGTTGAAACACTATGGATGGCAATCCACCAAAAAACACAAGTCTTGCACACTCACATGATTAACAAAGCAAAAGCAAGGGGCATTGTGTTTTAACAAAAAGGTAACCAAGTGAATTTATGTGTTTTCATTAAATGGACCATCTGTGACCAACTTCGGTGGTTATAATCTTTGGAGGTAGCTCAACTTGGCAAAGCAAGTTGTTTAACATTAAACTTTGATAAGTTTGAGGATCTACATGGAGAGGATTTCGAAGGATGACTTGCCAAGTGGAAACATGCTGAAACCACAACTTGGGGGTCAATATCATGTTTAGTACATTAAGGATGTGCTACAAGTTCAGAGTATTGCAAAGTGGCAAGAACATCTACTAGTTTTGGAAAAGGAAATGGCCACTTTTGAAATTACTTTTTCTTCACTTCAAAAGGCAAAAAAATTGTCTGAAAAGGAACTAGGAAAGATTGAACACCAAATTAAAGATCATGTGCGTGAATTGGTTACGATGGCAAAAGAAAAGTTGCAAGAGCTATAATCCTAACTTCATTAGAAGAAAAACATGTATTTTCAACTAGTCTTTGTGACTAAATTTTAGTCGCAAGAAACATTTTGTAACTAAAGTCCTTTTAATCGCCTAAGACAAGTCGCATGTGATAAACTAGTCGCAAATCACAAAAGGTATTGTATGAAAGAAAAAGTCAACAAATACATTTCATCCTTTGATTCCATTATATACGTATTGTCACATACGACTAAGATGCAACTATTTTGGTCGCAATTGAGGGCAAATCATGTGTTGCCACGTGTTTTAATATTTGATTATTTAAAATATACATTATAAAATTATTATTATTATGAAATAATCTAGGATGTTCAATTCAAATATTTGGATGATCTTACATTATGACACGTGGCCCAATGTAAATATGCCACATGGCATTACAATTTTAATTTAATTTAAAAAAATTAGGTTGGTAGGTACCTAGGTAGGTACATAAATAGGTGCCTATAATGTTAGGCTACCTACCTACTTACCTACCTACTTAGGTCAAAAAGTAAGTAGGTAGGTTTTACCTTCCTAGGTTAAATACCTATTCATATAGGTACATACTTAGGTAGGTAGGTACATAGGCCGACCTAGATGGCTAGGTCAAACTAAGTACATACCTAGCTAAATAGATAAGTAGGTTAAGGAGGTAAGTACTTTAGAATTGTGCATTATTTTTTTTTTGTTTTGGGTTGAGCCTTTTGAGTAGCTCATCCCATGTGCACTAATTTCATAATGTGAAATTGGATGGGCACACCCCCTTGTTTATATAATGTTCAAAGTAGGAATGAAGAATAAACAATATGGGATAAGTTTTGAAGTTACAACTTCCTTACAAACTAAGTTATAATTCCAAAACTTTCTTCGTGCCTTACTTTTTTAGTTTTCAGATTTTTAAACAATTCAAATATTAGATAATTATTTAATTAATAATGATTAAATGTACATATATTTAAATTATAAATTATACACTACAAATATTCAGTATTCATTATCAATTACTTAAATAAACAATAACTTTTTAATATTTAACAACCTAACTTTTTAGATACTCACAAGTTATTAATACATACTTCATAAATAATTAAATTAAAAAAATATTTCAAAAATATTTTATTACTTCTTAGAATCTGATTGAATTATATATAATATAATTAATGTAAAATTAATTTAATGACTATAATTTC
>Ga0116231_10006470_pt1 | contig 22298 bp, 15 predicted proteins | sample S1TSphgellanicum_2_FD_89695 | JGI IMG/M metagenome (GOLD analysis project Ga0116231, IMG submission 89695) | Host-associated microbial communities from peat moss isolated from Minnesota, USA - S1T2_Fd - Sphagnum magellanicum MG | ecosystem: Host-associated > Plants > Peat moss > Unclassified...
ACAAGTTTGTGTATTTCATGTGACAAGAACCTTGGAGAGTTCTTGATGTTGTGTTTTGTGTTGTGAACATTATGTTGTAGTTTCCTTTCAATAAAGATTTATGTTTGCACTTGAGTAGATCTCTTATTTGTTAACAATAGGTTCACATATATTAACTATGTAATATAATGTACATTTTATTCTTGTATTTTCCATGATACTAGGACTTATAGGTTCTTCCACATAATACCTTACTAGTTGTTTCTACCCATCAACATTAATTCTAGTTATAGCAATTCATTTGTAGTGGTGGCTATGTTGATTAATTTTATAATTGTTCCATCTTCACCCTAGCCTTCAGTATCATTAATTGTTTCATCATAGTTTTCTACATTGTCCTCATCTGATGTGATGTTGCAATCAATATTGTAGAGTTCATTGGGCTTAGTCCTTCCATCCATAGCCTTTGGATTAAAAGGCCAAATTTTTATAACCTGAAACCCATTCTTGTTGTTTCTTTTGGACAAAACTACATCTAATGACTTATCTACCCATGCTACAAATGTAGCCTTGTTTAGCTCATTCTAATTGTTTTTAAACATGTTCTTGTCTTTTTCTTTTCTGAAAGTTGTTTTAAAAGGCTTAAAACAGTTCACATCTAAAGGCTGCAAGGCATGGGAGGTGTGTGAAGGTAAGGTAATCATATCTAGACCAAATTGTTGTGCATGTTTTATTCCCTTTAGGCTAACATGTGAACTATGTCCATCTAGAACTAATAGATGATAGTTATTTGGAGAGATACCACTTGGAATTGACCTCTTGAAAAATGACAAAAAAACTTTGAATAAAAAACTTGTCATCCATGCTTTGGTCTAGACTGCCATACATGCTCTAGATTTGCATAACGTAATCACCTCTTATTCTTTCACCCTTGAATATGTAAAACCTTGGTATGGATTCCCTTGCTACATTCACTACATAGTTGATGGTCAACCATTCTTTAGATTTAAAAATAATATTATACACTTGATAACCTTTCTTTGTATAATTTTAGCTTTTAATTGCCTCCTTGCTTGAATCTAAATCTCATCACAGTTCCATATGTGATCTAACCTATATTGATGTTGGGTGTATAAGGATGTCAAGTTTTTGTAGAACAAGTTACAAGAGTTGGTGGTCAAACTTTGAGCTATACTGATGTCCAATCCTTCTACAAGACAAATGTTCAACTCTGGATGCCTACGTTTAAACCAATACCACCATGAGTCCCTAGGCAACCCATTTTGAAATCGAGTTTTAATCATTTTTGCCACTTTCAATTTGAGTTTATTGCAATGTTATGGAAAACCCATATTCCTGCATACTCAAAACCCATGCAACAATAGCTTCATCTTCTTCTTCTATTAGTACACCTTATGGACCAATTTCCTTACTTTCGGTCTTCCCATATAGGTGGTCAAAGAGTGAAGCTATGGGTGTGCCCCAAAACTTGTTGACCCCCCTTTAAAAAGTTATGCCTCTTTCAACTACATCCATGGCTACTTCTAATGATTCACTTGTCCACTTGCCTCTTGGATTTGTAGCAAGCACCCTATTTGTTCTTGATGACCTTTGTATTGTGTTTGATATAGTTTGAGGAGGGACATTCTCCTTGTCCTCTTCTTGTTGGTCTAGCACCCCACTTTATCTCTTACAAAGGACATTGAACATCATGATGTTCCTACTTTTCTTGGACCCAACCTCCAAAAGCTTGTTGGAATGCAATTAGGCCCCACTAATGGTACTCCCTTATCTTTCCTATGTTTAGACCAAGAAAATAAAAAGTGTGTTAGTTCAGGGTATTTTTACAATCCATATTCATGTGTCAATACATTAGTGTTGATTAGATAAAAAATGTTTGCAAAATTAATCTGGTCTAAATATTCATATGTTATTGTTGTGTAGGCTATAAAAGTCTATATAATTGTACGTTATGCTTGAACTCTAAGAAATTTGCATCGACCCACTGTTTTTGTATTTTTTCTTACTATAAAGACAGCTAATTTAACTATCCAATGAAAGTAAATGAACTTGTTGAAACTTTCCTTGTAAATATTGTTAATATATGCAATTATGGTTTCATTTTAGTGATTTTTTATCTTGGGTAGCTCTAGTGTCTCCTCTTTCAGAACTACAGCATTATGTTATCTTTCCCTTTATGTTATAGCTCTTTGGTTTCTTCCTTCTTGTTGTTAAGCAATTCTATGATCTCTTCTTTCACTTTACTAAGCAACTCAATTTTTTCCTCTTTGAGTAGTATGCTTGAAATCTTTATATTTCCTTAGTCATTTGTGATTTGAACATTATTGCACCAGGACATAACAACTCTAAGAATGTTTGAAGTTCATATTCCACATATTGTGGTACTCTAGACATGTCCATTTGCAATTGAGTTAAGTTAAGTTGAATGTAATACAATTGCATTTAAACTTTCAACATTTTGATTGTGATGAGTTGTTTTGGGGAAAAAAAAACTTAGGAATTTTTTAGATCCTTTGGTTTATAAACTTTGTAGTTTAATTCGATGTTAGAGTCTTTTAATGTGTTGTACCCCTTTCAACCCTAAAAGTTGTATTCATCACCAAACACTAAAAAACACATAATGGAGTTCATTTTTTGTAAATTCACCTTACATTTTTTTTTTCACCAAACACTTAAAGCCCCAAGTACATTTGATTTTTTTTAATTTGCAAGCACTACTACAAAAGCAAGATGTAGTACATTAACTTAAATCATTATGGGACCTTAAAAGTGAAATCAGTTCATTGCACTTTAGTGATTACACCTTATTTATAGTTATTTCATTATAATATCATTATGTAAACATCGTGTCTCACTACTAGTTGACATAATTCACTATTATAATTTACTATGATAAATAGGTTTTTTTTATGTTGTTTAAAATACCCTATGTTACTTCATGATATACCCCATATTATTTTAAACTACTTTAGTTATTCTAACTTATACTTTCAGCTTACTTATTTAAAATTAATATATGTTATTTCAAGTTATACTTTAAGTTATTCAAGGTTATTTTATCATAAGTATAACAATTTAAAATAATGTAATATATAATATAATGACCTAAAATAAAATAACCTATAATATCTAATAATAGCATATGATAATATAATGTAAAATATCCAACAATAGCTTATAATAAAATAACCACCAATAATCGTAATATAACCAAAAATAATCACCAATAGAATAACCACCAATTGCCATTAATAAAATAACCAGTAATAGCCACCAAAAGCCACCAATAGTCATTAATATAATAATCACTACTAGTTTATGATAATTGAACTTAAAATAACCACCAATATTCACCAATAAAAAATTCACCAATAGCCATTAATATAATAATCATTAATAATCACTAGTAGCCTATGATAATTGAACTTAAAATAACCACCAATATTCACAAATAGAAAATCCACCAATAGCCATTAATATAATAGTTATTAATAATCATTAATAGCCTATGATAGTTGAACTTAAAATAACCACCAATATTCACCAATAACATATCCAGCAATAACCATTAATAACTTATGGTAATTTAGCTTAAAATGACCACCAACAGAATAATTACTAATAATCATTAATAAAATAGTCACAATAACCATTAGTGGAATAACCACTGATAACCACTAATAACCACCAATAACCATTAATAGCCATTAGTGGAATAACCACTAATAACCACCAATAAAATAGCCATTAATGCCACCAATAAAATAACCAACAATAACAACCAATAAAATAACCATTAATAACTTATGGTAATATACGTAGAATAACCAATAATAGCATAATGTTAAATAGCTTTCAATAGGCAAAAATAACCAACAATAATTTCACATAGTTGAAAATAGCCTAAGATGAAATATCATAGAATAGCCTAAAATAACTTATAATAGTCGTAAATAACCTAAAGTGAAATAACTTATAATAGTCAAAAATAACATAGAATAGCCAAAAATAACTTACAATAGTCGAAAATAACCTAAGGTGAAATAACCTAAAATAACCAAAAGTAATTTAAAATAACCGAAAATAACCTAAGGTGAAATAGCCTAAAATAACCAAAAGTAATTTAAAATAACCGAAAGTAACCTAGGGTGAAATGATTAAAAATAACCAAAAATAACTAAAAATAGCCATAAGTCACCATACATAATGTAGGGTGAAATAACTTAAAACAATGAAAAATAACCTTAGAGTAGGTGAAAGTAGCCTAACATAAGTAATATTATTTTAATAATAAAAAATTCCATTAATTAAACTTTTTCTTTTTCAAAAGAACGATCATTGAAATGTTATTGAATAGTGATATTCAAAAAAAAATTGTTCAAATGATTTTACACTTTCAAAAGGAAATACATGTAATCATGTACATTATTGAAAAAAAATTAAACTATATTTTAATCATTTCATTTGGACAAAATCTCAATAAGATATGAATTTTCAAATTTTATGTTTCTATAATGTTTAAAATGAAGTATTTGATAAATAAAATGCAATGTAACACATTATCACAACAAGTATGGTGGTTTGATGATAGAGGTGTTTACTTACATCTTAGAGGTCAAGGGATCAAACCTCACAAATAATGTGTTTGTGATGAACAATGATAAGTTGATCGAATAATTTTTTAAGTAGTTCTCGAAAGTAAGAGCTTACTTAAGTTGATTACATGGCCTAAGTACTTAAGCTAAATTTTAAACCTAACATAAGTAGTGACACATGTTAATGATTCATAGGTTGAAAATCATGAAATTATCAATAATATTAAATATTACATTAAATAATAAATAATTTAAATTTAATTGATTTCCATGCTACCTAGTTAATTAATTAACAAATGAACCTATTCACTATCTATAACAACTAATCCTTGTTCACTAGGGGGTTGGCTAGTTTCACCATGGCAAAAATGTCCAAATTCATTCAAAATCTAATAAACCCAGAGTGAATTAAGATGCATTTTGGTGTAGTGAAAATGTATGTGCATTACTTTGTGATGTATATGAACCCATGTCCAAACATTACCTTCAGTCATAAAACAACAAAACTTATAATTCTGATTTTAAATACCCCCTTCACTAAACAATTTGTTTCTAATAGTGTGGTTAATGGCCATATAGATGTACACATATATGTATGTTATCCTATTTTTAACCTTTCATCACCAAACACCTCCCATTAAATAAATGAACAAAATATCTTTATTAATATGCTTTAACATTCCCATGACTAAAAATAAATTGAATATCCTTAGTTGGAACTATAAAAAATGCCAAACATAATTTTTTATCACTAAACATTTGGCGATAGGGCAACATATGAACACCAACAAGGCAATCCTTATTTACTAACCCCCCTAGTAGTGATTATTTTGGATGTTCAATCATAGGGCAAGTTGCCCTAATATCTACTATTCAATAATGTTTAGTGTGTGATCTTGCAAAAATATTTCTCAAACCAAGTTTAGTTTTTTACTATCTTCCAACTCCACCCATAAAATTAAAACAAGGACCAAATTGGTGAGAGACTACTAATAGAAAACCACCTTGATTCACCATTATGATTGGCCAATCAGAAATAGGGAGTAGTAGTTAGATTATATTTATTACACCCTACTTTGGTAGGTTTTAGGCTTTGATGTGCCTTTACCAGCTTCAACAAACTATGCAAGAATGTTGTGCCAAAACCATGTAAATTGGCATGAAAACATTTCTTCGTCCAATTTCAATATGCAAGGTCACATAGTGAGCACTAGTGGGGTTGCTTTAACAACAATATCAACTAATGTATCAAAGGGCCAAAATGAACCAGCACCCATGAATGCATTAGTTGGCCATTCTATCCATAGGATAGGTTGCCTTTTCTCATTTGGCTTCTGACCTTAGATTAACCAACATTGTACCATAGTCAACCTTTTGTAGCTAGTGATTTTGACCTAGTTTTTGGGCCATTTTTTTCCCAACCTTGACTTCCATTCTACCTTGTCACATAAGGTAGCTATTGACCTATATCTTGGCCCTATTTATTAAATAACAACCAACCCGTCCACCTATTTGTCTTCTATTTTTTCTTGGCAAAATTTCTATATTTTTCTAACTAAATTTTAATGTTTTGGCAAAGCCTTTATTTTTTCTTGGTTAAACCTTTACCTTGCAGCAAAACTCCTTTTTTTTTTGCTAAACTTCTATTTCTCAACAAAACTTTTATATTTTCATGATTAAATTTCTACCTCTCAGCAAAAACTTTTTATTTTTTCATTAAACCTCTTCTTAACAAAACCTTATATCTTCTTGATTAAACCTTTACCTCAAAGCAAAAAAATTATATTAAATGGCTAAACTTTTGTCTTTTTAAAAAAGCTTAATAAATTAATATTTATTTTGTATGTGAATATTGTACATGATTCCAAAAGCACATTGTGCTTTTAAATACAAAAACAAAAACAAAAATATTATGAATTTTCCCTTACATCATGGGATTTTGTAAAACATTATGTAAATATTGCCAAAAAAAATTAAGTTCCAACAATGCAAATGTGAAATTATAATGAAATAATAGAAGATGGTTTTGAACTTGAAACAAAAAGGTTTTTCAAAAATCAAAATTGTTTTACATATATATAGATGTCAAAGAGATGATGTCCTCAAATGCAAACCATTATTTCTATGTGCACAATAGGTGGACAAAAATTACCAACTTTATAAAATTGTGAAAAAAATGTTTCCATTCCATACAATCCTACCCACACTCTAATCCTTATCCAAGAGAAAACCCTCTTTAAAACTACAATCTACATTGCCCATCCCACGCAATTACTGATAGGTTATTATCACCCTTGCCACTTTCTTTGCATGTTGGTGAATAATAACAACTCATGGTCATGTGATGTTGATGTGGCATGCCGCATGGCAATGAGGTTGATTAGTAGTTGCAACACCTCATGACTTGTGACACTAACTTCGTATCATGCTTCATGCCATTGATTTGATAAATTGATCTCATTTATTAACTAGTTGAAAATATTGTTGTCCTTTACGATTAATATCAATTGGTCTTCCATGTGATGATGACATGGCATGCGATTTGGTAACAAAGTGTCACAAATTTTCATGGGAATCCATGATTTTTTTGTGACATCATAAATTTTTGTGTGTTTTGAATTTATCGCACCAATATTTGTCATGGCATGTCGTATTTTTTTGTGTGCCATGAGGTTTTTGAAGTCATGAATTCACATGCATGTGTATGTGGACTAAACAATCTATTGTTAATTGTAATTATGATTACAATATTAATAGTCGTTTTGAAAAAGGAAACACATAATTCCTTGATTTTTTAACTACTTAACACACTAGCTTAGGTTAACGTACCTATTTAATTAACCTATGTATGTAGATTACCTAGTAAAAACATTAGAAGAAATCGTGTGCTTTATAACCAATAAATCAATGATTAAAAGTCCTAAATAGTTTTATAAATTACTAGAGTCATATAATATAACTTTGAATCCTACATGGATAAAACATTAGTCGTAAATTAATTGAATAAATGATTAGTGGATGACAATATGTACTAGAATGTAGGATGTCATCCTTTTGTTGTTTACATTTCATCCAAACATCATCCATATCAGAACATAAAGTGACATGGAAGTCCAATTGTCAATAATGAATCACAATAGTGATGTCGCACACTATTCATGATTGCAATGTATGACTATGACTATGACAAATGGACAATCTAACTTAGATAATGTGGGAGGTGTTGTCCATGTGTTTAAGTGTGCAGTATGGTGTGTCACCTGTGGTTATGTGTGCCATGAAGGATTTACTAGACATCATAAATGACTAGAGTATGACAAATAATCATTATTTTCACCTACATAATGACTATGACTTTTGATGTGGATGATACACGTGACATTTTAATGTGACATTTAATGACTTCAAAATGATATGCTTAACTACAAAATGAATAACATGCAATAAGGACCATAGATGATTCTCATTTGACCAAAAAAGTAATTGTTGTTACATTTTTAGCACTATCCACATGGCTTAATTAAAAATACTACCAACGTTTATGAAAATGATTTAGTAAGGTATGACCATAATTTCAGTCCAATTTCAAACCTCCAAAAACATGGGCAAAAAATGTCATTTACTTATCAAATTCACACCTTTAAATGAGGTCTAGGTGACATGTCTTTGAAAATATTAAAATTTATTAATGAACTTTAAAACTATGCACATGCCAAAAGATTGTCTTTGTTTGACAATTCAATGGCTCCCATCAAAGATGGTACTTGGAGGTGGGGGCAATCCCATTGGAACATTTAGCCCACCTAGTTTTACTATTGTTGTGATGAAGACATCTTCTACATTTGCAAACTCTCTCCTAGAATAGGCCTCCTTCTGTAAGACAACCTTCCAATCCAATTTTTTCAAATCATCAGAAAAAACACTTGCATTAGTTGGTTTGGAAATATGAAAGGTTCAAATGTCATTGGTAGCCTATGTTGAAAATTAACAATGGGGAAACCAACATCATCTTGTACATATGTTGGGTTTCCTTGATTGTCTTCTTGTTTCAGCCATTCATGTCTAAAAATCACAATAGGAATTTACATTGGGCCATAGTCTAATTTCAATGTCTTTTAAAATTCCTACATATTGGATAGACATTTCTCTAGCATCAACAATTTGTTGTTCAAACATTGAAGCAATGCCACTATCATAGGTTTGTAAAAACTTATTCTCTGGGTCATCCACTCTAAAGTGGTTACCATAGGCTTTCATTATAGTGTATCATAATGCTACTTGTGATGGTTTACTACATAACAAAAGTGCACCCAATGTTAAATGGGGACATAACTCAATGTTAAATGAATGTTAGCTTAACATAAAATTTTCATGGGAAATGGGTTTAAGTCGTAAATGGAGGTAATGTGATGATTAATCCCAATTTAAGAGTCACTTTTGGGGTTGGGTTGGGTTTCATTTTGGACATAACTCTGGTTTTAAAATCACTTCTTCCAAGTTGTTCATTCTATTAAACATTCAGTGCGAGGTCCATCCTTCCCATGCAATGCCCAAATTAAAAAGGGATGATAATTTTGCCAGTTTAATTTGAACTAACAAGGTCTCTTATGCAAGCGCCTTAAAAATATTTGGTATAGCCAAAATTGGACAAGATCCTCATTGAAAAGGAGCGTGAAAAGGAGATGATTCATGGCCAATAAGTTCCATCACATTCAATTTTCACTTCAAATTCACATTATGTTTCAAACATGTGTTTTCCAAATTATATTCATTGGTTTGTGTGTATGTCCACTTTAGGATTTGAGGTACCATCAAATAGGTCTTCATAGCTAATTTGGTGAAAACAATTTTGGCAAATTGGCAATTATACATATGACAATACGTCAAATTTACACAAACTACAATGGCACATTATCACAGTGCAAATGGCTTATCATTGAAATCTATTAGTGAGAGTTCTAGTGAGAATGAGGGTGAGAACAACTAACTTGAAATTCCATTTTTGGATTAATACACATTTTGTACCATGCGTATAACATCCATGAATTTTCCATGCCACATTTTTGTAGATTAGTTTATTTTCCATGGATATCTACTTGTAAAAGGTCTGAATTTTATTTGTAAAGAAACAAGGTTACTAAGATCCATATATAATGTATGTGCATCTTGCATCAAACAAAAAATTGATTGGATGTATTGTTAATACATGAGGGTATTGTATTAATCCAAACGTTTGTGGTAGTTCCAATAAAACCTAAAGGCATGATTTTGTGCAATACCCTCATCGTAACAACAATCCCTTATTTCATAGTTAGAACTTTGAAATAATTTATACGTGCATGATGATGATATTGCATTTACACTTGTTATGCACTACCCTCGAAACAAAACAAAACATATTCCATCAACCCTATCCTTAAACTTAATACGCCCATAATGGTACTGCATAGGCTTTTATCATGTTTTGACCATGCAATATTTTAACCCCTAAACTTAACCTTAATACGCCCATGATAGTACTACATAACCCTAATAGGAATAGGGTGAACCAAATAAGGGTATTACAATTGAAATAAATTTCTTTAACTTAGTATTATGTGAAGCCACAATTAAATATTAGTTAATACCTATATGAAGGTATTGCATATAGGGTCAACAAAAGTTATTTCCAATATGTCTTCAAGGTATTGCATTGTTGAATTAAATGATATGAAATATAACCTAGGCATGAAGGCATTGCATAAGACCAAAATAATTTAGTAATTGCATTTTTGAATCAAATGAGGTGAAATATATTGTCTTGGGCATGAGTATTGCATAACAACAAAATAATTTAGTGCATTTGCATCATTTTGATGAGGGTAATGCATGTGTGAATTGAGTTGGATTTTATATTGTCAATGTGTCCATAGGGTATTGCACAGATGAAATAAATTAATTACAACTAAGCCTACTTGGGTATTGCAAAACAATAAAATGATCCAATGCATTTGCACTACGTTGACAAGGGTAATGTATATGGGCATTAGGTTAGATATGTTATTTCCAATGTGTCCTTGGGGTATTGCATTGTTGAATTAGATGAGATGAAATTAGTTTAATAATATTGAAAGTATTTCATTATAATAAATTTGTTGTGTTCATGCATTAGTCTGATGAAGGTATCGAATTTTTTTTTTCAAGTGCAATATGATATTTTCCTTTTGCCCTAGCAATATTGCATTTCAATAAAATCATCCAATGGGTGTGCATTACCTTTATGAAGGCAATGTGACAATTAATTCATTTATATATATTTTTGCAAGTTGTGCTAAGGGTATGGCACGAGTTTGAAATCTAATAATTGTGAGGAAGTTCAATAAAGGTATTGCAAGAATGATTACATCAGTGGATTGATGTGGCTTGAGTACAAATATCAAGTTCATTTGCAATACCTTCATATGGGATTTAATTGTTGAGTTTTATAGGGCTACAAAAAAGAAATCTAGTTTAGTTGCAATACCTTTAGTTGGGTCATTGCAATTGCAACATTGTTTTTGATAATCATAAAGTTATAAGGTCTAGTAGGGAGGTGGGTAGGAAGGAGAACGAAACAACCTACTTGGTATATTGCAATACCTTCATCGACCTGCATCATCATTGGCTTGGTGGAGATTTTGTGTGTAGGTACATAGGTAGGTAGGTTGATGGGAAGGTAGGCATATGGGTGGGTAGGTAGATAGATGGGTGGGTAGGTGGGAAGGTAGATAGATGGGTGGGTAGGTGGGAAGGTGGGTAGGTAGGTGGGGGAGGGAGGAGGCCAAGGTGCATACGCAAGTAGTCTAAATGTAGGTAGGTAGGTGAGACCTGGGCAAGCGTGGGGGGTGAGGAAAAAAAAGTTCCCAAAAAAAACCCAGGTTGATAATTGACGAGTATCTGTCCCTGATTTTAAGGAGAATCGTCCAACATGGGAATTTTATGAAAATTGTGATGAGTCCTATAAAGCTGTACCATGCATATCATAATAACTATATATATATATATATATATATATATAGAATGCTTATCATCACCCAACAAGTGATCCTGGACTAGATAGTCACTTTGATCTCCAGACCACATAATGCCAGGGGAGGAAAAGCAGCTGCCTGCCAGGGTCCGCAATGATCATCAGCTTTTCATGGCTTTGCATATGAGAGAAGCATGGGAGGAGCAATTTGGATAACCCACCCACCCACCGCTCACGTACCTGCTTGCCTGCCTTTGTAAGTACTTCCTCTGTTGGCCTTGCCTACCAAGGCAAGGATGTTGTTTTTAGATTCATTATAGAGCATAGTAGCTTAAGGGATTTTGGCCCCTAAGTAATAATAGGTCTATTTTTATATGTGGATTTTTGAAAGATGATATTATGGCTTCTGTTGAAACTTGAGATTAGTTATAGTATCTTGAAGGATTTTGGTTTCTTTTGGAGGATTTTATGAAGATTATATTTTTGCATGATGAAATAATTGAGTTTCCATAATTCTTCTTTTGCCTTAAGGTACTTTTTAATGTAAATGGCAAGGTCAAACTGTGACACACCCCTTGTTTTATGTATAGTTAACAATGGCCTTCAACAATCAACTTGTATTGCAGGAAAAGAAAAAGAAAAAGACTAAAAGTGCTTCTCTCTCTCTTCCTCTTATTTTTTAATCTTGTGATATTCCATGAATTTTGTGATTTATTCATCTATTCATCTAATGAATTTCTTCAACTGAGAGGGCAGTTTTTGTTGTATCGAGCTCATGTTATCTTATGACACCACCAAAACCAATCCGTTGTGTGGTATGAAGATTTGGGGTAGAGGTTCCCTTCTATTTTCAATTCAATTAAGAATTGACCCACAGATTAAACAACAGATTTTGTGTGTGTGTATGTTTTGTTCAATATACTTTGTACCCAATTCTCAAATATTAAGACTTTGTTGAAATCTAAAAATAGCTAAGTAACCCTAATTTTGAGTACTATTAATTTCCATTTTCTCTTGAACAACTATGATATTTTCATTTCTTTGATTTCTTTCATGATTGCACAGTCTATCCTTATGAACACAATTGTGAGTGGCAAGGATAAAATGTGTTTAGGTCAATTTTATCCTAAACTTTAAATGAACATAAAATTGACCTTAAATGACCTTACATGAAAATTAGAGGCAATGGTTAGTGCTAAGAACGATTTTCACAAAATCACTCTCATTCATTCATGAAGAAATATAACCTAGATATTAACCTAGAATTTATTAATTTATTAATATTTATTTAATATAACTTAGACAAACAAGTCAGGAGAGCTCCCATATTTTGTAGGGTCTACCATCTAATGGGTGATTTGAACATGGAATCATAGTACAATCATATGCACAATCATATGCACAAACAGCTGGGTTTACAGTGCAGCAGCACCTGCTTAGTGCGAGCAGAATCCAAATTAGTAGTATTGACTTATACTAGTGCTTATTGAAGCATGAGCTCAGCCTCAAAGAAATTGTCATCCTTGGAAAAAGAGATCCATAGAAAGCACCTCCAAATAAGATTTATCTTTTCGTATAAGTGGTATAATACATGTTGTTGCTTGGGAAAACAATCAAAATTAACAGGAGTCAAGTACCAACACATTTCTTAACATGGATTCTCCTACTTATACAAGGAGCTAAAGTTGGGTAATTTGATCACCATGCTATTATCCTATAGATTAAGGTTTTGTGTTCTGAAGCTCATTAGAGTTTCGGTTTGTGGAGTTCATTATATGGTTAGGGTTTTGGGTTTTGGAGCTCATTACAGATTAGGGTTTAGAGTCTAATTAGGGTTTAGGGTTGTGGAGCTCCTTATGTTCAGGATTCTGGGTTGTGGAGCTAATTAGAGACTAGGGTTTAAGGTTGTGGAGTTCCTTATGGTTAGGGTTTTGGAGCTCATTTGAGATTAGGGTTTTGGGTCTGACTAGAGTTTAGGGTTGTGGAGCTCCTTATATGGTTAGGGTTTTGGGTTTTGGAGCACATTATAAATTTAGGGTTTATGGTCTCATTAGGTTTTTGGGTTTTGAAGCTCATTAAGTCTACACCTGGAGGTTAGATTGTGTTGCATGCCATAAACTTTTGGGACCAAAATGGAACACCCTGTTAAAATCAACTTTGCCCAAAGTGGGTTGTAAAAGATGGCCAAGTGCAGGTTTCTAGTTCAACAACCATTTTCAATAATTTCAACCCAATGGAAACCAAAAGTCAGAACAATTGCTTTATTCACATGCTTTGCAAACTTTTGATTGCTCTAGTTTTATTCCTATATATCTAGTCACTAATGTTTCATGATGGTGTGCCAGTTGATCCAGGGAACCAGTGAAACAAATCATCATTTTAGTGTTTGAGTTTGAAAATTTCCAGTTTAGAACATGCTAGTTTGAATGAGTATAACACTTTGTCAGCTCCCCCACTTGTCCTTGTAGTAAGGTGACATTCAATTAGTCAAACTGGGACTATTTAGACAAGGTACATATTTGTAACACCAATTAACATAAAATTGATCACACAAGTTACAACGCCATTTCATAAACTATATTTCACAAGTTGTGAAATTTTGTATGTTAATAAAGTTATGCGTAAAGTAGTCACACTGTCTTTCAGCCCCTATCCCCTCTTTCAGTGGTATCTGCAAAGAAAGGAAATTTTATTAAATATCAATATGAAATGCTTAAACTCAGCGTTTAATGCACAAGGTTTGAGAGTAATTATGGCAGTCGTACAGGTAGGAGCAGTGAAAATATATGTAGCAATAGTGAGGCGCTCAGGAAAAAGGAAAGAGGGGATGAAACTTAGTTTACCACCAAATTTGGTGGAAAAAACTAGGTTGGGTCCGAGTTTTTTTGTTCTGTAAAATTTCATTCCGAGTTAAGCTTTCGATGCCCTATTATGCCGAAACTGGCTGTTCTCACCCCCTAATCGCCTGACTTTACCTATAACTATAATGAAAAATCATCTCTTGCTCCGTTTGTCACACTTATATATAATTTCTTTTGTAGTTTAGCCATTATTACACCAAGTTCTAGGATTGAATTGTGGAAAATAGGCTCAGTTCTGTAATTGGCTACTGATTATGATCATTCTACAAATAACGACACCATCACTTGATGGAACTTGTTTTTGGAACCCTAAACCCTGAACTATAAAAAGCCAAATTACACATTGAAATAGGCATTTTGATCATCACATCGCTTCTTCCATTCTTCCATTACATATTATTACATCAAGTTTGTTAATATACAACTTGTAAATGCAATATTTATCCTTTTTTCTACTTAAAAAAATTAAATAACATAATCACAACAAACAAATTTGATGGAATTTAAACAAGTTCAAAAAGCACAAAAGCATGAAAGAGAAATACTATTTCAATTTTTAAAAAGAAACCTACAGAGCCTCAATAGGTAAGCTACCTATGATCCTACTACTTACCTCAAATCTCCACTAATTACCTTATGACAAGTGGAGACCTAGATAGATCAATAGTAGGATAGGTAGTAGTGTGCAATGATTTAATTTTGGGGATTATTATTTTTCATAAAAGAAAAATTCCCACCCTTCAATGATTGTATGACAACAAGAACACAAAATTCTCAATAAATAAAATAAATAACTGTGTACCTAATACTCCCCTAGGTACCTACTAGGTGTCTATTATGCTACCTATCTAGGTAGGTATATCTCTAGCAATGTTTTTTTTGGGTCAATTTTGTGATGTACCCAAAAGTGGCAATCATCAATAAGAAGATTGAACTAAATTTGGCTACAAGCTAAATATGAAAATACTTTTTAAAAAAAACATATTTCTATTTCTTCAGCTACCTATTTGAAAAATCTATAGAAGAAATCTGGCAATTTTTGTTAAATTAAAAAAAAATCTGGCTATTGAAAAATCTAAATAAGCACTTGATTTCAGGAGTTTAAATTTCTTAATTTCTCTTTTTGGCTATACATACCCAACTAAAAAAAGGGGGGGGGTTCTCTACAGCCTTTTTTACTGGCTATTGATTACATAGTCAAAATTCCATATTAAAAAATTAAAACCACTAAAATTAAGTGCTTTTAAAGATTTTTTCCAATAGCCAGAAATAGATCAAAAGCTAACAAGAAATCGCCAGAATTCTATACGTGATTCAAGTAGGTAGCCAAAGCTCAGACCAGTAGGATTTTTTTTCTATAAACTATTTTCACATTTAGCTTATAGCCAAATCTGGCTAAATCTCCTCATGGATAATATAGCCACTTTTGGCCACATCACAAAACCGACCCCCCAAAAAAACACAGTCTGGTGGTCTGATTCTGTAAGCAGGTCAGTAGGTTCAGTAGGTCGATAGACTGGTAGGTAGGTAGGTCCTCTTGGCGTGCACCCTCTTCTGCGTCTGCTCGCTCTCGTTTCAAGACGTTTGTTGTTGATTTTTGTCTTCTTCTTCTTTTGCCGCAGATCGATTGCAGCACCATTGCTCTGCATGCATTTGCTCAGTTTCTTTTGGTCTCTCTTGATTGCAATCCGACACCCATCGTTGCATGCAGCATTTGCTTCTTTTTTTTCTTTTTTCTTTTTTTTTAAAACCTTTTTCCTGGGGGGGCCTCGAGCTCTCTTGCTGCTCCGGAAATTGAACCCTGATCTCCAAGAGCAGGTTGTTTCTGACAAGTTTCTTCTTCTTCTTCTTGGAGAATGTTTCTTAGAATTTCTTTCGCTGCTTTTCTTTTTCTTTCTTTGTTTATTTCCAAGAGTTTAAGCTTTGGGTTGTGTGAAGAGTTATTTCCTCGGGTTTTTTCTTCTTCTGCTGCAGCAGCAGCAGCAGCAGCAGCAGAAGAGTAACTTTCGGTTGTCATTTGCTTCTATTGAATATTGCTTCTCATCTACCATCTCGTGAAGGCAAAGTTTGGGTCGCAAAGTCGACAAAGGAGAAGAAGCTTTTTCCTTTTATGGACTTTTTCTGGCATTCTTTTTGAGGGGGAAAGCTGGGGATGGGGGAGCTGAGGATGATCAATGGGTTTGCTGCTGCTGCTGATGGCAGTGACAGATATAGCTAGATGATCATCTTATGTGTATTTGGAGGCTTCATGAGCTTTGAGAGACGTTGTGTTATGAGCTAGAATCATGCTTGTGTTTTTTGTTTTGGGCGTATTCTGAAATGAAATACGGTTTGTCGAACTTACTAGATCATCAGCTACAGTAAAGTCTAACTAGTGTTTCACATTCTTGGCAATTGGAGATCATCAACAACTTCTATCTATATATATATATATAAATGGGTTGAGCTTGAGCTTTGCTTGTTTGAATTCCGAAGTCGATATTGTTTTGTAAGGTTGTTACACTAGTCGATCAAGCTCTTGGTCACAATCTTATGAACTATTTCAGTTATGGTGACTATTGCCTGCTATGAGCTCCATATTCTGTGAAATATTGATAATCTGAACTAGATCATCAACCTCCTCATGAACCTGGATATATTTTTCTCTCTCTCTCAACTGATCTCTTCAACAGAATTTAGAGCCTGCTCATCATCTGACGCCTGCTGCAGCTGTGGGAACAAAACACTTGTGAAACAGTATACCAAAAAAGAAAACTCAGTAGCAAACTGTCAAGCTGTAAATCGTTGTTAAACTCAAGGTACTAGAGATCTAGATGCAGTAATGTCTGGTGCCCCAGAGGAGTTGAATGTGGAAATAGAATTTGGGAGTTCTACTAGACAGGATCAACAAGAACACCAACAACCACTTGACATCAAGACTCGACTGGGGTGAATCTAAGCTGCAAGATTGATCAGCTTCGTGGGTGAAAGCACAATTAAGGGGATTATTTGGACTGTCACAATTGCAATTTTTCAAAACAACTAAAGATTTGCACAATGTATGATAGATTACAGTCCAAGAAGAAGAAGAAGGCTAGGTTCAGAATATTGCAGATCAGCACCATGCTTCTTCTTGCAGTTCTTTGTATGATACCAATTCTTCCATCAGTGAGTGGCGATTATGTGACAGGTAAACAAACTCCCCCCAAATCTTCCTCTCTCTTTCATGTAAATTTGTGTGCATATGTGTGCACACACATATGTGTATGTGTGTGTGCTCACATGTCACATATTGGTGTCATTAGTACATGACTTCAATTCACATGCCCCAAAGTTCAATTGGACTCCTTAAAGAGTTGCAAATTTAGTTGTCATTAGCATATTATGACATCAATTCACAGTCCCCAAAGTTCAATCAATGCTCCTTTTAGGAGTTGAAAAATACTCAGTTGTCATTGGGATGATTCCTTTTAGGAGTTAGTCTAATTAATCTAATTAAACATAAAAATGTGAGTGCAATTCACTAGTCCCCATTCAATAGATTAGTGAATCCATTGATCCTCATATAATGAGACCAGTGAATTCACTCAAAATTCATTCAATAAATCAATGAATCCATTGATCCTTGTTTAGTGAGACTAGTGAATACACTCAAAATCCAATGAAAACATTTATTTCACTTAGTGAATAGGGATGCATTTCATCATAAATATCCTCTAGTAACTAGGATTAAAAACTTTGTGCTCCTAAAAACACAAAGAAAATTGTTTTAGCTTGTTTTAGTTGTGTGAAATGTGCAACTTAAGTTAGTTGCATGCATCTTTATAAAAAATTGATGTTTTGTAAAATTGTTTTTTGCATCTAGCACTCGGTTACATTTACATGGACTTTTAATATGTGCTTTATAACATATTAAATAATGCTGATTCAAAGTCCTTTTTTCATTTGTTGTTTTCTTGAGTGACTGGTTTTCATTTTACAACTAAATCTAAATTTGATGTTTCAGCTACTAATTTCTTTTGTTTCAATTCACTCGAATCCCACGAGCGAGCTATAAAAATATACTCTAGATGGCAGCTGCCGAGATGATGATGCAGTAAATTTAGAGTATGTGTCAAATTGAGTTTTGAATTTCTGGTATTGCAGGTTCCCAAGTTCAATAATTTCTATGTGATTTGAAAGATTTGTTTGAGATTTGGATCAATTTGCACTTGCCAATTTCTTTGCTTTTGGAAGACATAATTTTGGTACACAAAATCTGATGGCATGGAACAAGAATTCTTCAACTTGGGACATTTTACATTTTGAACATGATTGAATTTTTCTTTATTTTAAGGTGTGTATGAAAATGTCAATAGAAATTAAATTATCAGTAAATCATCTGACAAAAGTATATGTACATGGATTCTTGGACATTAAAATTTGTGAAAATTTGTGGAAGTTCTCAAATTTTTGTAAGGCCATAGCAGGTACTTTTGACCAGAAGCTGTGGTTCATGAGATAAGCAACAATTTAGTAAAATTTGAAAGGGACTAAATTCAAACTGATCTTTGTTTTGTGTTTTCCAGTGTTTGCTTGGAAGACATTGGATGGGTACTTTGGCTTAGACTGTAAAGCTTGATCTAGGCATGTAGTCTACATGTATATAGTTGGCAATTTCGGTGCTTGTTGAACTGATCATGAAAAACTATTGCACCAGGGCTGATGATGATGATGATGGGGGGCTTGGGTTTGGGGGTGAGCTGTGCAACAGAGCCACAGACAATGGGTGTAAATTATGGGCAAGTTGCAAACAATCTTCCCTCGGATGCTGATGCTGTAAATCTGATAAAAAACCTGGGCGCAGGAAGGGTGAAAATCTACAACACAGATGCGGGCACCTTGAAAGCCCTAGCAAATTCAGGACTAGAAGTAGTGGTTGGAATGTCGAACGATGAGATCCCATCTTTAGCCACAAGCGCAGAGGTGGCTGATCAATGGATTGTGACTAATGTGGTTGCATACATACCCGCAACAAACATTACTGTCATACTGGTTGGAAATGAGCTGTTTGCTGATCCAACTAATTCCAACATCTGGCCCCAACTTGTCCCTGCAATCCAAAACCTTCAAACAAGCCTCACAACCCATGGATTAGCATCATCCATCAAGCTATCAACCGCTTGTGAGTTCAGCATTCTCACAAACTCATATCCACCTTCAGCAGGTGTGTTCAACCCTGAGATTGCAGTACCCGTACTCTCACCTCTACTCGAATTCCTGGACAACACAAGTTCATACCTTTACATCAATGCCTATCCTTATTTTGCTTGGGTGAGTGATCCATCTGCCATACCATTGAATTATGCTGTGTTTTCTGCACCCTCAACGACAGTTCTTACAGATGGTCAATTTGGCTATACCAATTTGCTCGAAGCGCAACTCGATGCTATTTACTATGCCATGGAAGCTCTTGGTTTCAAAAATGTGCGAATTGCTCTTAGTGAGTCTGGGTGGCCGACAGCAGGAGGTATTGGTGCTAACATTAGCAATGCACAAGCCTACAATGGCAATCTTGTCAAGTACATCCTTAGTGGTCAAGGTACACCCAAAAGGCCTCAAGTGTTTGTGCCCACTTACGTCTTTGCACTCTTCAATGAAGATATGAAACCCGGTGCCCCAACAGAGCAGCATTGGGGTGTGTTGTACCCAAATGGCTCTGCTGTTTACCCATTCAGTTTAACAACAGGTCTAAGCTCATCTTCTGGATCTCCAGACAGCAGCACAAATGGCTCTGGTGAATTGGATCCTCCAGGTGCTACTAGTCATTATGCTTGTGGTGATAGACCAAGTGTGCTTCCACTTTCTTTCACATTTCTAGGCTCAATGTTTAACCTTCGGATTTAACCCTAAAAATGGGTGTTGTTGAAAATTCAATCTTGTTGATGCAGAGAGAGAGAGAGAGAGAGAGAGATTAAATTCATTTCTTCACACTTCTTATAACATGCAATTGCCCTAAAATTCTCAAAAAATGAACTTAAAATTCATAGTACAAGACATAGTCCCATATGGCAAGTTCAAACTAGTGTTGGTCGGGTACCTGGTCTGGCAGATTAGAATCGCTGATGTCGGTTCCAGTTAGTAAAAACCAAACTGGAACTAGGCCTGATTTTGGAAGCTGGGTTCTTGGTTTTTTAAAGAACCAAAACCAAACCAAAACCAGGATCTTGAATTTTTTAAGAACTAGAACCAGATATGGGACTTTTTCTTTAATTCAAAAAAGACTACAACCAGAGGTTAACCAGAGTTAATTGACAGTTAACCATTGGTTTTCATTGGGGTTATTTGGGACCAAACTCAAACCAAGTGTGATTTTCAATTATGTTTGTGTAAATGTAAATATAGAACACAACATGTGTAACTACAAAACCATGTAAATCTATTGTATACCATGTAAAACAGTATGCGTGTAAAAATAAATACATTTATACGATTTTACATGGTCGTGTAAAACAGTGTAAATGTAAAACAAATTTATTTACATGGTCTTACATAGCTATGTAAAACAATGTAAGTGTAAAACAATGTAAAAAATGTGATTTTGACTTGGAGAAAGGGGAATTTCATAATTTTTAGTGATAGGCCAATCAAGTGGCCCATTGCAAAAAATATATATATTAGAACATGCACTCACAACTAGTTAATATGGATTTGCAAGAAGGTATGGTCATCAAGGGTATATAATATATACACATACACTTCTTAAAACATTTACACCTGACTAAAGTAAATGCATTTGAAAAATATTTACATTGGCCTTGTGTAAATCTAAAATACATATATACACCCAACAACAATATAAGTGTAAGTGTAAAAAGTTTGAACATGTAAATGTAAATGATTTACACTTACACAAGATTTACATGTTGTATTAATGGCTATTGACACCTACACAAACAACATTGGTTCAAACTAGCAACATGTAAAAATCGAACATATTGCATGAAGTTCCCCCCAAAAAAATGAACTCACAATTCATAGGAAAAGAATAATATACCTAAACAATCGGTATACCTATGTTGTAGCATTCCTCAAAATGTGAGAACAAATGAAAATACAGTAAACCCCTTTATAATCACGCCCATTTTAGTCACATTCTTGTTTGTGTCACATCTTTTTGGTAACCATTCATTTTAGTAAGAAACATCATTTTTTACCATCACTATCACACTCCACTATAACACTCGTTAATAGCTCAAAACGTTTACAAAGCTTTCGTTGTAAATGTGACTATAAAAAGCGAAATGTAAAACAAATATTAGGGTTTTGTAAATTGTAGTTCCTTTGACATTTTTAGTGTTGTTTTGTGTTCAAGTTGTGCAAACTAAAAAAAATTAATCCAGGTGGAAAAAAAAAAAAACAACAATTGTTCAATGCAAACAAACAAAAAAAGTGCGAATTTGTCTAATTTTTTTTTTAAAAATCTTAATTAAAAAAATCTAATTGACAATACACACAAGCTAATGATCAAGGAGCTCAAATTCAATATAAATCATAACATTAATAAGCAGAAATCACAACCTTCTTCAAATCTAATAATATATAATAGAGTTTAGAATAACCCATGTAAAACATTTAGACAATTGGCACCTTTATTTTATCATTAAAAAAACTATTTTGTAAGGTTTATTTTGTGTGCTTATAGTCACAATCTTGTAAAGGTTTATATGGAATGTGATTATCCACATTTAAATCACAATTCATTAGTGTTGCAAAAAAAAAAAAAAAAGGTTACTAAGGGTGGGTTTTTAAAGGGGGTTTTATTTATTATTGTTGTGTAGGACAACCCATTCATAAAATAAAAAAGGATAATGTCAATTAACACCCAAGAAAAAA
>Ga0116231_10006471_pt1 | contig 22296 bp, 13 predicted proteins | sample S1TSphgellanicum_2_FD_89695 | JGI IMG/M metagenome (GOLD analysis project Ga0116231, IMG submission 89695) | Host-associated microbial communities from peat moss isolated from Minnesota, USA - S1T2_Fd - Sphagnum magellanicum MG | ecosystem: Host-associated > Plants > Peat moss > Unclassified...
CAAATGGGGTAATTAAAGAAACCTTTTTTAAAAAGTTATTTTTTTTTTAAAAAAAGGATTTGAAAATTGAAAGGTAAAATTTTTTTGGGGGGGGGGGGGAGGTCAAGGATAAAGATGAAATTTAAAAAGTTCTTTACGCAGCAGGCTGGAAAAGTAACTTCTGAAATTTGGAAGTTACTTGGGGACTCATTGGGCTACTTCTGCTTTCTTTCTTCTGGCTTTTGAAATGAAATCTTGAAATTTTTAATAAATTATTGGGCAGGCTTGTGCTGAATAGGCTTGTGCTGAGTACAATAGCCCATTTCGTATTGGGGATCGCAGGCAGAAAGCTCGTGTGGTCGTCATTCGTACTCAAATACTCGTGTGTATTCCTCTCTATCTTCATAGAAGTAAGGACAAACGTTCTTGTGATAAGTCCTGGGGCATTCCTCAAATAAGGGCTCGTGAAGGTGTGAGCTGAGGAGGAACAATTCATGTGTTTAAGGGGCCCACTGTGGAATACCTTTGCCCTAGGTATTTTGTGAAGTTCTCTTTACCTGTTTCCTAGGTTCACTTTGCCAAATGAGAAGTGCACATTGCTATTTCCCTATTCGGCTATTTTGCCAAGTAGAGTTTCCTTGTTTGCCAACTGCACTTTGCCAAATTGCCAAATCCACATTGCCAAATTGTCAAGTGAATGTTCCTCTGAAGCAACAGCCAAAGTTGTTGAGTAAACAAAGGAAGGATTCCATGCAGTACTTTCGTACTGCCTGCTTCTTCAAGTGAATGTTCCTCTGAAGCAACAGCCAAAGTTGAGTAGTAAACAAAGGAAGGATTCCAGGCAGTACTTTCGTACTGCCTGCTTCTTTTTTCCCTTTCTGCCCATGGCCTGATCCATCTTTTTCTCAAAAAAGATGGAGGATGCCCAGAATGTGTCTATCACTTGCCCAAAATCTGTATAACGGGACCCAAAGTCTGTAATGGGCAGCACCAAAATGTATGAGGGCATCTCCAGACACATCTTGGACAGGTGAATGGGACTAATGAAAAAAAGAAGAAGCAGGCAGTATGAAAATACACTTGCAAAATAAGGACGCTTTTGCTCATTTAATTTCTTCCAAGCAACAGCCATCACTCATATAAAAAGCAGCCTGGCCATAGAAATAAAATCTAATGTAGGTGTCCGTCATTTGTGCCACTTGATCACAAAAAATCTAACGTAGGTGTCCGTCATTAGTGCCACTTGATCACATAAATCCAACGTAGGCGTCCATCATTTGTGCCACTTGATCACTATATGATCCACATGGCCTTCTTGCTAGTTTCCTTGAGTTGCTGCTGGAATTATTCCTGTCCCCAGGACTCTCTACAGCTAGTTAATATCTCTCTCACCAAGCACCCACCAGCAGTGATTTGTTTCAACAAAATTTATCTTTCTCCTGACAGAAAAAAACTGGGAAAAGTTTGGAATTTGGTTTTTCTACTGTAAATCTGATTACTTTTTCTTTAAAAGAATTTTTGGGCCTAATTTTTAGGTGTAGGGTAAAGACTTGGGGTGAGGGCATTTTAAAAATACGAGGCATAGGATGAGATGATAGCTAAGTCCTTCCCTGCATTTTGGGAATGTACCCCACTCTGGGCCATGGGCTTTACCTATTGTAAAGCACAAGACAATTTTATCATGAACCAAACCTACATAGATCACAAGGCAGAGATGAGTGGGAGGGTTCTTATGCCTACTCCTCAATAGTGGGAGGGTTGTTACACCTATAAGTAGGCATAATATCCCTCCCAATTTCTAGGAGGGAAATCCATGGATACAAGGTGCCCTCTACATACGCCACAAATTTTTCCAGAGTGATTTACTGTTTAAAAGAAAACTGCCTTCCAGTGACAAGTGCACCATCCATTGGAAATTCAACTATGACTCAGTTGTGGATCAATCACAACTATGTTATCAATTAGGTTCCACTCTAATAAAGCATTGTAAACCTCCTATTTCCACCTCATTATAAATAAGTACCCCAGTTTATAACGAGGGTATGAGCTTGGGTTGAAAATGAGGACAAAGAGTTTTGGAAATAGAAATTTTATGCAGCCAACAAGAAGGCTCAGCATGCACTAGGGGGGCGGGGGGTTTGGAGGAGGGGGGTATTTTTTTGTTTTTTATTGTTTCCAATGTGTTCCCATTAGACCCCAAGTGTTCCTCAAGACGTTCCCAATAGCACCTCAATTTTATCCAATACTTTTTTGGCCACAGTCCAACTTGCATGTATAGAAAGTGTAAAAGGGGGTGCCAAATGAAATTTGGCTTCTTTTTTGGGGAGGGAAGCATATATGTGCTTTTATTTTGGGGAGTGCTCAATGCTCCTGAAAAATTGGGGATGGGCCAATCGATGTGGCTCGTTTTAAAAGTAAAAATATAAGTTGTGGGTGCACCCCGTCTAATAAGCCAGCCCAAATGAGGAGACTCAAAAATATTTATTTTTTGACTCTCCAAAGTTCAAAGCTTGATTAAATTTCGCTAGGGTGGGACAACCAAAGATGCCCGTCGCAAAGGAAAAAATTGAACTTTGGGGTACCTGCAACTAATTAATACTAGTGTGGCTTGTGTACTAGGCCCAGGTGTGAACATGAGTAGCCTGTAAAGCTGTGGAGAGTCCTAGCAACAGGAGAAATTCCTGCCGCCACTATTGAAATCCAGTCTCAAGGAAACTAGCAAGGCAGCCATGTGGATCCACATGTGGATTAAGGGGCACAAACGACCTACATGTACACATGATGGGGTAGGGTTTGATGTTTACAATGTGTTCCCATCAGGTTCCCAAAGGGTTCATCAACTGTTCCCCCAAGATGTTCTCAATAGCACCTTAATTTTATTCCATATTGTGTGGCCACAATCCAACTTCCATGTATATAAATTGTACAAGGGTGCTAACTGAAATATGGTTTTTTGGGGGGAATTTTGAAGGTAGATTAACCTGAATCACCAGACCATGTCATTTCACATTAAAGAGAATTAGGATGACTGTCAACCATCTTGCTCTAAGCAACACAAGACTTGCAACTTTCAGAAGTACAAAGTTTGTGCCTAGATTAAGGAATAGAGAGAGCATCACTAGCTACCACAACATTAAAAAGCAATGGCATACCAATTCACAGAGGACCAATACCGCAGTTTTTCACAACAGTTACGGATGGGGTGCAAGGTGTTCCTGTGATGGTTGCATACCCAACTAGATCTATGCATGTAATTACAACTAAATATCCAATATCTATAAGGAATGATGAAATTCCTATAATACATGTATGGACCACCTAGAGTTCAAGTGTTTTCTAGTCTACATTCACATGGTTCTCACTATTGGTCCACTTGTATTCCACTTGTCAAAGCACACATGACATTGACTCATATAATAAGCTTTTAGTAGACTTCACCTTTAGTCCACATCAAATATTACAATTTTAAATGGTGAATTTCCTCTAGAAAAAACCTTGATGTGTGGCTCAATTGATTACATTGCACAATTATACACCCATGATTTGTGTATTTATTGGAATTAGAAGTTTTGCAAACTTACCTCACTCAAATCTTTCCATGGTCGCTTGGCATGTCTTTCTTCATGTGTACCACTATCCTCCTCCTCAACTTGCTTTGCCTTTGTTAAATGCATGATAACCCAAAATGTTACAACCACAAATGGGAAGAAAATTAATGTTCAGAATGGATTTCTAAGCCATATGCATTCAAGTTTGTCATCACATTTCATGCTCAAAATTTCCTCACATTATTGTGTATGAGACATTTGCACTAAAGATCCATTTAAATTTCAACTATATTCCACTTGTATTTCACCTATAGTTTATTCAAATTACACTTGATTTTCATCATTGTCCCAGACTTATTCCACTTGTAATCCACTTACATTTCACCTACATTCCATTCAAGTTCTACTTGGTTTTCACCATTGGTCCACACATATGTCCATATTGTTACCTCAACACTAATATTATTATTTATAATTACTAGTAGTTATTTTGTTGGTACAGGTCCACTTTGTCATATAAGAAGTGGACATTGCTATTTCTCTCTTTGGCTACTTTGTCAAGTTGAGTTTTCTTGTTTCCCACCTGCACATTGCCAAATTTCCAAGTCCACATTGCCCAATTCTCAAATGAACTTTGCCACGGCCACATTCCCAAATTGAGACATTGCTATTCTGCTCTTTGGATTTTTTGCCAAATCCCCAACTCTGGTTCACCCTGTGGACTGCCTGAATGAACAAGCTGCCCATAGATTTTTAATTTTCTAGTCTGTCAAAGGGTCGAATGTTTTTTCCATCTGCCCAAACTCTTTTCCCAGACTGCCCCCTTTTTTTCTTTTTCTTTTCACAGCCTGCCTAGGGCTCCTCCCTTTTTCCCTTCTCTCTTTCTTCTTTTTTTTTCTTTTTGGGAGACTTGATAGGTCTTTGAAGCTTGAGAGAAATGCTTTCAAATTCAAACCTCCTCTTAAATGACTTCTTGTAAATATTGGGAGCAAATTGAATGATTTTGACTTCAAACTTCATGTTTGTTTTGTATTCATGTTTTTGAGTGATGTGGATTTGAAGCAAACATAATGGAATCAAAGTCCATCCAAGAAATATAATTTATAATAATATTTCATGCATTAAAAATCATCCAGATTCCATGGATGAACATCTGTTAAATAACATTGATGAATTTTCAATGGGTAAATAGATAAAGTTTCAATGATGCAATTTTATGGAAAATTTTCGGAAAGCTAAACTTTCATTGAAAGGCTGCCAATGAGAAACAAAAAGGGGCAGTCTGAGTTTTTGGGGCATAGGTTTCAGCAGACTGAAAAACAAATTCAGGAATTGCACAGCCCAGAAATTTTATATTTGAGGACAGTTTGAAGCTCATTTCAGGCAGTCCATGGGGTGAAGTGGACTTGACAATTTGGCCACATTGACATGGTGATGTGGAGTTGGTGGCTTGGGAATGCAGACATGGCAACATGAACATGACAATTTGGCAAACTGTTGAAACCAGATTAGCCAAATAGAAAAATAGCAATCTGGACTTTAAATTTGGCAACTTCCACTTGGGAAACAGATAATGAGAACTTGACAAAATACTCCAGCAAATGGTACTTATGGTCCCATGGACCAACAAAATTTGTCTAAAAAATCACTGCTAGTGGGTGCTTGGTGACATATTAACTAAGCACCCAATATGCCACCAAGCACCTTCTAGCAGTGTTTCTTTCAACAAATTTTGTTGGTCCATTGAGGACTGTAAGTATCTATCAAGGCAGCCATGGGGATCACATTGTGATCAAGATTAAGGGGCAAGGACGCGGTACATATCCAGGATTGTTAGGTGGTCTTGCATCCTCCTTTCCTCTCAAGCAACAGCCAAAGATGCTAAATAAACAAAGGAAGGATTCCAGGCAGTACAAAAAGTGCTGCCTGCTTCGTTTTTCCTTTTCTGGCATTGGCCCATTCCATCTTTTTTCTCAAAAAACATTGATGATGGCCATATGTGTCTATCACACGCCCAAATTGTGTATCTGTAATGGGCAGCATAATAACGTGTCTGGGTATCTCCAAGTACATCTTGCATTTTGCTTATTTAATGTCCTCCAAGCGACAGCCATCACCCATGTACAAAGCAGACTAGCCATAGAAATAAGAATCTAGAAATAAGAATGTATCGTACACTTATGTCATTTGTGTCAATAAGTCCCCCAGTCTATAATAGGGGGTATTAGCCCACGTTGAAAATGGTGACAAGCAGTTTTGGAAATTAAAATTTCATGCAGTCAACAAGAAGGCTCAGCATGCATTCACGATGGGCCTTGTTTTTTTCATTTTGGGGGTGGGGTGGTGGGAGTTGTAAAAAGCAGACTGGCCGTAAAAATAAGAATGTATCGTACACTTATGTCATTTGTGTCAATAAGTCCCCCAGTCTTTAAGGAGGGGGGTATGAGCCCACGTTGAAAATGGTGACAAACAGTTTTGGAAATTAAAATTTCATGCAGCCAACGAGAAGGCTCAGCATGCATTCATGATGGACCTTGTTTTTCTCATTTTGGGGGTGGGGTGGTGGGAGTTATTTTGGGTTTTTTCTTCTTGTTCTCAATGTGTTCCCAACATGTTCCCATCAAGTTCCCTTGAGATTCCCCAAGATGTTCCTTAATAGCACCTGAATTTTATCCCATATGATTTTGCCCAAAGTTCAACTGTCATAATTGATTGTCACTAGTAGTGAGAAGCAACATGAAGCCCAAGTAAGTTTTTTAACCCAAAAAAGTAGACAGGAAAAACATTGAGGATAATAAATCTTTCTTTTTTTGGTACTTTAATTAGTTTAATCATTTCTGTTCACATAATGTACACATAATGAGGTGAACATCATTTGTTGTGTAACACCTTAAGTGAGTTCAAATAATAATAAAAGATTAAAAAAATATGTGCATGCTCAAAGATAATAAAAAATTCATGACAAAAAATGATCCTTCAAAAATCACAAGTACACGATAACAACACAATTCTCATCTTTTTAATTGTATGGTCAACCTTCATTCTTGTTTTATATTTAAAACACATTTTCATTGAATCATTACCAAATTCATAACATACTTTGACATTTCTTCCCCTTTGTTTATATAACTCTCACATAATATTTACATAATTATAAAAAATCACACAAATTTATACAACTAGTAAAACTATCACATTGGCATCAACCTTGTGCATTTTGTATTATTATATTCATTGCATTTTTTCCACTAAAGTCACATACTCAAAAAGCTCATTTTTAGGCATTTTATGAAGCACTTATTTGGATAATGTGTACATGTAGTTATTAACAAATTCTGAAAAATAATTGGTAACTTATCATTGGTCACATGTAGTTTCTTGATAAAAAATAATAACTTCCCCTTGGCATGGTCAAACAATATTCTCAGAAATTTTTTAGTTTACTAAAACTCTAAATGTTCCTAGCCACATACTTCACAAAATCCCCACCTTATAAAAATAAAGAAATGAACATAATATGGGTTGGCCCTTACACCAAAACTACTAATCAATAAAACTATTCGTGTGTTTAAATTTATAGATTGCATAAACTTATGAATGTTTAACATACTTTGAAATAAATATCTTGCAATAAAGAAAATTGGATAGCAATTTGTCATTGATAAATTATCCATCAATGGGCAAGAAACATTTCCCACTAATGATTGATAGATTATAGATTGTCCATTAATAAGGACCACCAAATCCAAATTCTCACAAAAGGTGATTTCACAATCTTGTCTTTGTAAACATTAAGGTTGAAAATAAGTGATTGACAACTCATATGCAAGTGGAATTTTGTGACAATAAAGCCTTAGTTTTCATGATATTGACCAATTTGAGCTTTGGATAAATTTATGATTCCTTTTCATTTGATTTTCTTTGTATTTCAAAAAATATGTGGCTTTAAGGTCATGATCATGCATTGCCATTGGGTGTAATATCCTATAGGATAAAGGTCAATTTCTTTAAAAACATATTAGTCATGTGATTCCAATTTTTGTTTCAAATTTTATGGACTTGTAGAAATTGCATGTGCTTTATATTTATTATTTATATGCTATCCAAAATTTAATCATGTAACTCAAGTAACTTAAACCACTAGCCAAAAAAAATTTCACCAAGTTTTGCCAATCCAATTTTCCAACACTTGCCGAAAGGTTCCATAAACTTTTTTATTGTAACCTAAATTCAAACTTTGGAAAAATTGAAATAACCACTATTCACACAATAATGCAACTTACAATAGCCAAATACACCATCTCTCCAAAGGGGAAAATAATTATATTTTATTTTCATTTTTTTTGGGTATAACTAGCCAAAAAAAAAACCTAAGCATGAGATTATAATTGCTATGAGAAATCATGTCCCTTGCAACTTGTTCTACGCAACTAAAATTATCCTTTGCAACTAAAATTAGTTGCAAAAAATATGATTTTTCATAATGTAACCAATTGAATTGTTGTGAATAACATTCTCTTTATTGGTGAAATTTTGGCCAAATTTGACTTGAAAAATATAATGTCCACCTATACAAAAGATTTTCCATGGAAAACAATGGCCCCATTTCACCAAATTTTAAAGAATTCTTTTTGAAATTGCTAGTTTTTAATGAAAAGTTCCATTAGGTAGCCAAGAATATAGAAGGAATTTGTCTTGTATACTTTCATATTAGTATGTAGCCAAATTTGGCTAAATTATTTTCTAGATTATCACACTTTGATTACATCATGAAATTTTTAAAAAAACACTGGACCCAAGTAATTATGTAATCCTTGCTTGAAGGCATAGTGGAATAAGGATGAAAAACTTTGTACAAATTGTTAATTTGTAACCCTCATTTTTTGGCCTTCAATTTTTATTATTTCTTTGGAACATTGGAACTTGCTAGCTAAAGCACACAATCACCATTTAGGCCATTTTCAAAACTCCTTAGAAAAGCACTAAACCTAAGTAATTATGTAGTCCTTGCTTTAAAATATTGTTGAATAACGATGCAGTACTTTGCATAAATCCTTATTTTGCAACATTTATTTTTTTGGCCTTGATGTTTTTTTGGTCCTTTATAACATTGGGGTTAGTTTTTGCTTAATGCCATTCAATAGTGATTTTAAGCAAACTCATACATTTGGACTTTGTTTATGTGCATCATGTGTGATAGAATCAACATGGTAAGCCATAATGTTTTTTTAGGAATTTTTGTTTGTAGTTAAAATGTCAATCATTCATTGGAAGAAGTAGAAAAAATGGTGATCATCCTTGGGAAGATTTAACAAAAGGTATGGTTGTTAACCTTTATAATACAAGTCTTTAATCATTGTTCTATATGTTTGGCAACACAATGAAAACCTCGTATAAGAATTTGACAAATTTTTGCCACTTTTGGCAACTAAAACCTCAAAATTTACGTTTTCAAAATTTCAATTAATGAGATTTCAAATGGTGAATTATCCCCATCGCCTACTGGCACAAAGTGTGCATGTGGAGGACCAATATACATACTGTACGTTGGTAACCAGTTTTGGTGTCCAATTCAGTGTTTTCTTTTTCAATGTTGTAGAGTAGCAAATAGTGTGGAGCCTCCTCAGATAGATTTCAACTTTGTTGGCAACAGTTTTGTTTAAGACCATTAAAAGAGTAGTCTGAATACATGTGTGGCAACACGCTCCCCAAAAAAAATAAAAGGGTGAAATTTGGGAACTTAGTTTTTGAACAAAAGAGATTTTTTGCCAAAACGCTTTGAGTCAGGGTCACCTTTTGGTGAATCTTTGCCAAGAAAAAAGACCTCCTATTCAGGGACCTTTTTAGCTTTTTCCCTCGGTTGGATGGGCAGTCATCAGCTGGTTCCACTTTTTGTACTGCCAAATAAAAGGGTCAAATTTGGGTACTTAGTTTTTGAACAAAAGAGATTTTTTGCCAAAACGCTTTGAGTCAGGGTCACCTTTCGGTGAATCTTTGCCAAGAAAAAAGACCTCCTATTCAGGGACCTTTTTAGCTTTTTCCCTAGGTTGGATGGGCAGTCATCAACTGGTTCCACTTTTTGTACTGCCAGGTCCAATTGTGATATAAAGAAGGTGTCACACTATGGCCTTGCCATTTACATTAAAAAGGATCTTAAGGCAAAAGAAGAATTGTGGAAACTCAAATATTTCACCATGCCAAAATATAATCTTCCAAAAATCCTCTAAAAGAAACCAAAATTCTTCAAGATATTATAACTCCATAACTAATCTCAAGTTTCAACACAAGTCAAAATATCATGTTTCAAAAATCCTGGAACCGTAATGTACCACCGGAGATGCTCTAACAAGAGTGGCAAGTCTCCCCAAGACAGATTTTCACTCAATTGCTGACAGTTTTGTTCAAGGCCACAAAAAATGTAACCAGTAGACTATGTCCCCCTCACCTCCAATTCTGCCCCTGCCATTAGCCTAGGCAAAAAACCGGTGATGAACACTTTTGAAACGAGAAATTTCGAGCAGACAAAGGGAAGGCTCAGCTTCTACATTTAGAACCATGCTGCATGGTTCTATGCAGAACCAAGCAGGGCCAAAAAACATGTGCTCTTACAAGGGAAACATGAGCCGGACAGAGCTCAATGGGGTGGCGTGGCTGGGGGGTGGAGGTATTTAGAGTCTCAACAGCCCCTCTAATGTCGCCTGTATGCAAATAGTGAGATCTAATAATTATAGGAGGTTTAGAAATGTAAAATATAGGTGAGCACATCTCTTTCTATTTTACAACTGGGGTCCAAAGAGGTGCTTCAATTGGGGGCATGCTCAATGTTCCAAAAATATTGCCGATGGGCCAATCAATATGGCTCCTTTTTTTTTAAAAAGGAAAAGTTGTGAGCGCACCCACGATCATGATCTCACATGTGCATCACTATTAGAGACCTGTGATGACGCTCTCACTAAAAATATTTGAAATAGGCCAAAGTTGGGGACCTGTTTTTAAAATAAAAGAGAATTTCCACAAAAAGATTTGAGACAGTGTCGGCTTTAAAAAAACAGAAGCCGGCCACTACACGTATATTGTCTACTTCTATTTTTTAAAATTATCTGCACGCTACCAGATCCACCTTTTTGAGAAAAAGATGTGCTGAAACACAAAATTTGGGTCCTTTTATGCAAACTTTGGGCAGAATGAAGATGTGTGGTCATCACCAGCAATATTGGTCGGGCAATTGGGCAGTCAGGGAAAAAGGAAGCCTTCAGTACTTTCGTATTGCGGGTTTAATGTCCTCCGTTCACTCTTGCCGTATCACACTCGTGCGATTGAGGGTACATGGAAACACAGTCACGTGGCTAAATTCATGCACTACGTTCTTCACTTTGGTAAGAAATTCATAGTACCCAACCAGTTACCATGACTTGGGCTTGATAGCGCATGATACAAATACAGCAGAAACCAAAGTGCAAGCCAGTCTGCTCATCGCCAAACAAAAATTTGGAAGGCATCCGAGACTATCAACCAGATCCATGGCGGCACCACTCCATGGGACTTCCATGATCGTCAGTGCACACAATGGCCTTGCTGTTTGCATGCGTCAAAGGAACCTGCAACAAACGTTTGCGTTGCTCAACTCCTCGTCACACGCTTTTCGCTTGAAAGCGTTTAGCAGATTTAACTCCATGAGAGCTTCCAATTCAAGTGCAAATTCTTCTGTGAATTTGGCGACTAGTAACCTTCATGCTCACAACTTGCAGGTACTGAACTCAATTTCTTTGAACTTGATACCATGCCACCATTCCAACAAACAAACAGGTACAGAACTCAATTTCTTTGAACTTGTCATCATGTCACCATTCCAACAAACAAACATAAGATTTTGTGTAAGACTACATTATTGCAAAACAAATATTCTTTTGTCGTATCATGACCTTTATCATTTAAATTCTTCATACAACGCCAGGAAGAAGGCGACATTAATATTCATCAGGTGTCTATATGTCGACTATGTCTCCACTTAATTACTTGGACCTTGATTCCCAACCGTCTCCTTTGCAGTCCTTAGCCAAGCGATTAGGCGGTAGTATTTGATGATCAGGTTGCCATTGAAGATTAACACTTTTCACACTCATTTCAACTTTGCTCGATCAGTTCATTGTACGCTGTTAACCTGAGTTTCAAAACTTTTTTTTTGTCATGCAGGCAATCCATGATACTTATATGGTCAACAACATCTCTAACAGGTAATATGGTATTTCAATTTTTTAATTATTCCTTTCTATAGGTTATAGTCTAACCAAAAATTATCAGAATTGTCCATGATACTCATATGATCAACAACATCTCTGTTATGATATATGGTATTTCGATTTTTGAATTGTTCCTTTCTATAGGTTACATTATAATGAAAATGTTATTAAAATTGTTCTGCACCCATAGATTCTGAACGTATTGACTTATGATCCTTGAATATTCACATCCTCAGCCTACAAATACTCATCAATCTATTCATTTCTTTGAACTTGCAACAGACTTGGGGTTGCACGCACACAAACCAACGACAGTTTGAAGGAGGTGCAACAACGACAACAGGCTGCTTTGGACTTTGTTGTTCCTGATTTCATCTCCCCTTTTCCTTTCAGGATGAATCCAGGTTTAGAAGAAGCTAATAAAACAGCTTTGAAATGGGCAATCCACCATTTTGAATCTATCATGAGTCCTGAAAATTTTCAAGCTTTATTCTATCGGGCAGGACTTCACTATGCAGCTGGAGGCGCCTATCCTGATGCCCCAATTTCTCATCTTGAGTTTGCAATAGAATATTTGACATGGCTTTATGTTTTGGATGATGAAAGTCTTATACAAAGATGCTCCTCGGAGGAGTTGGTCCAAATGCAAATTGATATCCAAGTTGTAATAATGTCAGCCTTTCCACAAGACAATAGTCTACAAGATAATTTGGTAAAGTGTGTGAACAATGAGCTTGGGCACTTTGAATTCGCTAAGGATTTTGTTGAGAAAGTGGTTACACAAGCTACTACGAAACATTTACTTGGAGCAGGTATGCAAATCCTTGCTACTTATTCATATAAAATATTTGCAAGCTCATCGAAAACAAATATTGTTTTTTACAAAGCTTGAAAATGAACACAAATAAAAGTTTTTTCAGAAGATGGTTGGGCACATTTTAAGAACATATTGGGAATATAAAAAATTAAAGACTAAAGAAAAAACGAAAAAAGAAACATGAACAACAAGAGATCAATAAAAATATATCAACTAGTAAGTGCAAGTGCCCCTCCAAGCAAAATATGGGTTTCTCAATGGTCTAAATGTTGAGGTGTGTTGGAATTGTTTGCAGAATATGATGAACACATATCTCCAATTGCCTTAGCATTTCAGGACTTGTGGATCAAATCAATTTCATTAATGCCAAAAGAATGGAACCTTCGGTTTGGAAAAATAATGCAACAAAATGCTTTCGCCAATTTTTTGGAATCACAAAATCTACACCGCAACATTTGTCCTTCAGTTTCCAATTACATCTTAGAAAGGAGAAAAAGTGGATTTACGCTTTCTTGTCTTGTATGTACCCAAGGTTTTCAGATGTTTTTGTAAATTTGTAATTACAATCAATTAGGACTTTGCTTTGAATGGAGATTGAATATGATACAACGAATGATCGATGCTTAAAGTATGTCAAGTCAAAGCATTTTGGAAATACATCTTAAAAAAATCCAATTGATGCCCACAAATAAAACACTAATAACAACTAAAGACCAAAAATTTAACTAAAAAACCTTTTGACATATAATTGAATGTTGGAGACTTCCAATTGATCATGATCTACATCCTAGAAAGGACAAAGCGTGGATTCATGCTCACTTGTGTTGTATGTAGGCAAGATTTTCAAATTTTTTGTAAATTTATAACTATAGTTGATTACAACTTCGTTTTGAATAGAGTTTGATTAGTATATGGTGTACATAATCAATGCCTAGAATTTGTGAAAACATTGAATTAGTTGAAAAAGTCTAGTTGACACCCTTATCAAAAAATACATTCATAACAAAAATTAAAAACAAAACAATTCAATTAAAATAACATTTTCACATATAGTCAAATGTCAGACTCTTCTAATTGATCGTGATTAAACTTTTTAATTTCATTAGGAACTAAGTAATTGGTTGGATTTTGATGGCAGGTTCTTCAAGAGCTTTTCCAAGATGTATTTATCCCAGACTCAATATATTATAGCCCACCAATGCAGCACCTCCTAAACGCTACGGTTGATGCAGTTTGCTGGAACAATGATATTTGGTCATTTCCAAAGGTGATAATTATGCTCATCAATTTGTTCAATGTATGACATTAACTACATAGTTAATATCCTTATTATTGATAATAGTCACATGTAAATAATTGTTGCCCAAAATGGTTGAATTTGAAGAATGCCCTTGACGATTATTTATTATAACTTGAAACCATGTTAGTAACCATATGGCCAAGGTATTTAAAAAACTTAAAGACCATATTATAACTTGTTAAGTTAGGATTATTTTTTTTTTCCAAATAATTTCATAAGTAACAAGGAGTTCATACCCCTACTGCAAGTTTATTATACCAAATACATTTGAAATAAGGAAATGTTAGGAAAAAAAAGACCTCATAGTTCACAATATATCATACTTAGTGAACATTCTTCAAAACATGGGAACAAATGAGATCTACATCATTCTTTAATATATATATTATAAACATAACTAATAAAATCTTGAGTTCCAAATGTAGTCCAAGGTCCTTGAGATCTTCAATTTCTTAACATTCTAGAACTAATTAATTTGGAATACAATTCAATCCACAACAGGAACTAGTTGCTGGAGAAATGGCGAATTTGGTGTTCTTAATTAGCAAAGAAGAAGGGTGTTCCTACAACAAAGCTGCAGAGATTGTGACCGAAATGGTGGTGGATAAGTGCAACAAGATGCAACTTGCAGCTATAGAACTAAAGGAATATTGCAAAATCCATGAATTAACAACTACCCATAAAGCTGCAATTGAACAATACATTTCATGTTGCAACCATTGGGTCAGTGGATCACATACATTTCATTCCCGTAGTTCTCGGTTCCAAGTGGATGATTTTGTCCACACAAATACATGTGCCTAAAACATATACAAATATAGTAAGTAGCTACATTATACCTTTCTTTGCTTAAGATTATCATAATAAGGGAAAGTCATGGATGTAAAGTGAAATGCATTCCAAGGAATATCAAGTGCCTTCGAGCTAGTTTAATTATCAAACATAGATTATAAATGAACTTGCACTAGATGGTTGAAAATGCAAGTAGGACTATCAAGTACTTTTTTTTATTTGGACTATTTACATTTGTTTAAAACCTATTATTTGTGAGTAAATTAAAGTGGATATAAATGTTGCCTTATGACTTTTGGATTAAGTAGTTCAAGTTGCAAAAAGAATTGGGAACCCACATTTAGGTGCACTTTCCATGGTTAGTTATTGTTGTTGTCACTTTTGGTAACCTTACATAATCAATTAAAACAAAACATTTCATAGGTTTCCCAAACTAGAATTTTCATCTAATCATTCTTTTAATTTTTGTGTGACATGGAGGGGGAACATGGTCAAGTGGATTGGTTAATGTATTTTTTTGCATTGAATTACAAGTACCACAAAAGGCATCATAAAAATTGTTGAATACATAATTTGATGGAATTAGAAGATTAGAATTAATATGATTTTAAATTTTATATAATATATATTTTTAAATGATATCTAATAAGTAGTCAAGTAGGTTGACAACATCAACTTTTTAAAAAATATGTGTAAGCAAATTAAAATAGTCTAAATCAAAAATATATATTTAAATGTAATCTTAAAATATACCATAGACTTTGTGAAAAAATGTAATCTACAAATATTTTATTATGTATTTTGAAATGAAGTAAGGTTTAGGTGAAACATGATCAATCACAATTGCCTATTTGGCGACTACTTATTCTTGAAATTTTTGAATATTTAAAATAAAATTAATATTCTTTATTCTCTTAAAAATATAATGTTAAATTTTTCATTAATCTTTTTCCAAGAGATGTCATTTCAAAAATTTCCAAGTCATTATATAAATCATTTTATTATTTAAAAACATAGGTTACAATGTTTTTGAAGTGTTTTTCGTATTTTTAATTCATTAAATCTATTAAAACTTATTCACATGTTTCTATGATATATTATGAATGTTTCTATATAAGTAAATCCAACAATTTTAACATCAAATTAAATTACCACTCTAGAACATGAAAAACTAAACACTACTACACTTGTTGTGGTTTCTATTAATGTGACCACACATTTTAAACACATTTACATAAATTTTCAAACACATTTTTTATATACTTTTATGGTGCAATTGCTTCTCAAACTTTAAATTTACATTCTTATGAAGTCAATAAAGGTGTACAAGGTTTTGTACTACAATAAAAGGAGTTTTTGATATACTTTCATATTAACATGTGAATTTAGATGGTTTTACTTATCGAATACTATTTTTTCCATCTATTGAACTTGTTTTCACCCATGAATACTTTTCTTCAAAATGACTTCCCTTGGTAACAAATGCTACTTGAGTTAACTTAGTTTGTAAACTTGCACAATTATATCATTGGTGAATAATTTATGTTATGTTTCCTATTTGTTGTAACTATTAATGCGAGGGAACTAATTTAGCATATATTAACAATAGAAGCGTAGTTTAAAATTTTGTATCTACAAAAAAAAAATTAATCCTAAGTAGTGTACCTTGTGTTGTTGGCCCAAGTGTGAACTAATTACCCAACCAATGTTTCCTTCCAAAACGTTTTTTTGTAATTTAATTGAATTTTCAGTTATAAAATCTATTCAAATTTCAATATGACTTGTGTTTGTTTTGATTTTGGGGGTTTAAATACTTGCATGATGGGGGTTTGTTTTGATCTTGGGAGTTCACACATGCATAAATGGTCATGGAAATGTGTGCTTTTGTAGGAAAATGAATTAATACAACCCCTTACACTAATTAATATCAATGCAAACCTCACAAAGGACAAAGGGGCCACTAAAATTGTAGGTATGTATTCAAAACTAATGTGTTTAATTTCCTTCCATCAATATGGCAAGAACAAAATTTCTTATGCTCCCAATGGAACACAAATTCTTGATAGGCTAAAGCATAGATGTTGTCATTGTTTTAATCAAAAGCTAACATTACCAAATGCATTTTAAATTCTTTTTGTCCTAACATGTAGGTGTTTGAGTATGTGCAAATATATTCAGCTAGTAAAAACCAAAAAGTCATCCAATGCACATCAAGACTAGACACACCAAATGAAGGTGATGCAAGTAGTTGGCAAAATAGGATTAGTGTTTTAGAGGGAATGGGGGCGTAGGTTGTTGTTGTTGTTATGTCCAAGAACATGACCCCACAAGTGGCAAAAGCAACAAGAATTCTAGAAGAGGGTTTCAACCATCCGGCAACTCCCATGAAGGTAGCCCAAGACCTTGGCAAAGCTTTTGACAACATCATCATTCTATTAAGGCTACCCAAAAATACTTCAAGTTTGGGAGATTAAAAAGATAGTAGGAACAAGAAGTGAAAATACACATTTGCAACTTCAAAGTGATAAATAGTCACAAGTAGGAAATTCTAAAATTGGTAGGGTAAATAGAGTACCAATTATTTACATGAATTTGAGGTGACAACACTTATAGTGAAAAATAACAATCCTTGAACATTCACTTTCTTAGTTTTATGAAGCAAATACAACTTTGAAATGAAAAACATAAATGTGTAATGGAAAATATAACTTCAAGAATACAAAAACTTAAATTACACTCAACATCAAAAATATAATACAAAAGTTCTATTGAGTTTACCCAAAACCCAATCTTTAAGTATATCAAAACTAATGATGCAAATTCAAATCCAAAATGATGATCCAATAAAAAATAATACATTTCCTAAAATATCCCTTAAACTAGCATATAAAATATTATTTATAGTCTAAAAATCCTAATTAATAGTTCACATATATTTTATCACATAAAATAAACACTTTTTTTTTATAACAATCTTATGATAATACAAATCCAAGAGTGCATATAATAAAAAATTTGGTAGTAAGTTTTCGCATCAAATTTTTTGTGCAAAAAATCCTAACATTCTTTTATAGCCTTTAACAATTTTTTATTATGGACATTGTTGATACATGGACCTCCAAGGGTGTTCTAGTGAGTTACTTGACCTTGCCATTCCCAACACATTTTAATGCAATGTACTTCTAGACAAAGTTCATGGTGCAATTAGGACTTTTCATGGTGTGCTTATATAGACATGTTATATGTCCATTATTTGCTATTTTTTTCTTTGGGTTGTTCTAGAAACATATGTTATTTGAAGTAGAACAAGGTCTATTTGTAGATGAAATCTTGTCATTGTGCAAGAAGTGCATGCTAAAAGAAATGAAATTAGACCATACAAATCCATTTTTAAAGTTCCAAATGTCATAATGAAATCCTTGGATGCTAATGATAAACAAGCAAGGGAATTGCATCCATTAGTCATTTTCTTAGATTTGTAATATCTACTATAAATGACATCAACCCACAATGTGTACATAAAAAGGAATAAATGTAGAACATATCATTCTATGTCTAGTGGCCTTGAAATTAATAAGGTTAAGAATGCATGACTTTTTAATCTCCATCATGCATGAATTATGTTTTTTTGTGTAGACTCCAACCAAGTTGAATGTTGTATCAATGTAAATACAATTGTAGAGGGCACAAAAAGGGCAAGTGGGGAGGATTAGAAGTCATTAATGTGTGAACAAGGGGTTGAAAAAACCAAGCAACCACAAAAATGCAAGATTATATTCCTTGCAAAAAAGACCACATCAACGATAGAGGTGGGGTTTGCATGGCTTTGGTTGTTTTTTTCATTAAACTAAAATCAAACTTTGTTTGATTTGGAGGTGGAAGAAAAACCTTTACAATGTTTTGGTCATTGAGTGGAATTTTTATTTCCTTCTATCTCATCCAATTTTAATGGGTCTAGGGTGTCAACACACATTAAATGCATTTCACATTTCCCTCGTGCATAAATTGAAATATTTAATACCTATACATGTATTTTAAATCTTATATATAGATGATTATTTTTTAGATAATGATTTAAGATAGTCAATCATCAAATAATCAATTATCAAATAATTATCTTTCAAATAATTATTTCAGATAATTAAAATGATTGATTAATTTTTATATAATTAATTCACATATAAAATTATTATATAATTATTTACTTAGTTTTATAAATTACAAAATTGAAAAAAAACACAAAACGTGTGGGGTAATCTTTTTTTAATTGCAACCCAATTTGCAACCAAGACGTGACTAAAAGATTTAACCCATATGTTTTGTCCTTGAATCTTATTTCACAAACTATATAAAGAAGGTGTATTTTCTTGTGTTCTCACAGTAAAATATATGTGTCAATTTGGGATGAATTCAAGAAAGCTAAACCTTAAAAGCAAAACATAATTTTTTTTTAAAAATTGATGTATCGAGATTGGCAAGTACTAACTTGGTGGACAAGGGAGTTTTGTGTATTGAATAGATGGTGGTAGCAACTATGAATATGGATTAGGTGTTGAAGAGGTGGGGGGCATTGACTAGATGGCTACATAGGCATCTATGGATACTAAGTTGATGTTTTCAGCACTTATTAGTATGGTAAAGATGATGTTGTGTGAGGAACCATGGCAACAAGCACTAGCCAATCATTTGAATCCATTGCCAACTACGAAACAACTACCACCTTGGAGGTTAAACTACATGTGTAGGGGGGGTTTTGGAGTATTAGCAGTGTTCATGGTATTGGTGGATTCAAGCTAGCAACATGTGTTGGCACTAATGGATTCATTATAATAGGTACAACATGTATTTTACAAAGGCCAACCACAAAAACAAATTAACATTTGAAATTGTGACATTGACTCCAATAACAACAAACTAAATGCCAAGTTCAAACTTAAAGAACATATTGGGGATGCATATTAAAAAAAAAAACAAACTTGGACCAAAAGGTATAGTTGTAGCTTTGGCCCCTAAATTCTTTGTTTCTAATTTCATGAACACCAATGTTGCAAACAAATGGATTAACTATCACATGTCCTTTGGCAAGTTTCACCTTTTGAATTGTACCCTCGTCACCAAAGATAAATTCATCATGTTGTGAAGGGTATGCAATTGGTTGTACATGTAATCTGGTACAAATTTTTTTTCACATTTTCCACTATTTTGGCTTTTCTTTTCTAGATATTTCCTTCTTTGAACAAAACATGCACAAATGTTTTAAATTTTTGCAATGTACATATCTATTGTAAACTATACAACATATCTACATAATCATTTTTTTCATCACTTGGGTCAATCCCAATCTATTGCAACATACAAATTGAATCATAACGTGCAATAATCTATTTAAGTTAAAAACAATTTGTTACAAGATATAAGCTCCCTCATAATTTGCTACAACATAGGGGTTCACATTTTTCAACAAAAAGGTTTGAGGTTTAAAAATGTTGTCAAAAAAAAAAATGAAGACAAAACACAAAAACCAAGAAAAATGGACTAGGAAGGAAAAAAATTTAAAACAAGAAATGAAGAAGAATATTAATAAAACCTATGTTTGTCCAATTTATTTTTTCTCATAGGCTTTTAGAAAAAATTTATCCTTCATTACACAAATCATAATAACAATGTTTTTTGTCATAATCAACCTTTGCATCTTGATCTGATTTCAAATTATTTGCTCCTTTATTGGATTCCAAATTGTTGTCAACCACAACTTTAACCGGCCTTTTGCAAAGTTGTGGGTTGCATCGATGTGGGAGATTCAGATCAATATGAAGCTTACTTTTCCTAATATGTGATGCACTTTGTATCACATTGTTAGCAATTTATCTGTCTTTACACAAAATCACAAACCAACTATGCAAACAAAACTAAAGAAAAAAAATTATTTTTCAATTGTGAAAGAAAGGAAAAGTGTTTAGGTTGTAAGTGACAATGAGAGTGGAGGAGCGCAAAAATAAGACCAACTTAAAGTTTGAATTCAAAGGTTGGATTAATCATGACATTGATGCCAAAAACCCAAAAAATGAACTTTTCTAAAATTCCTTCTTGAAATAAGGTTTCAAGAAAAGGAAGAACACCCCCCCCACAAACGCAGCCTTCTTCCACATAACCTACAACTTCTAAAATTGCACAAATGTCAAAAAGAAAAAAAATGTTTCAAAGTTTATTTCTAGTTTGAACCAAAGATTACTTGGAGCTTTGCCACATTTTCAGCCATAGTGCATTATTGAATGTTTTCATAGTCCACTATAAGTGTTACATCATCCATCACTATCTTCTCAACTTTTATTACAAATGTTATTGCAAAAGGTAAGAAAACACCCTTTTGCCATATTAAAATTCCCTCCCACCCTCCTTTCATTTTGAATAAACACTTGACTTTGCCACCTTATCCCAACTTTGCACCTTCTATATTTCTAACATCCACAAGTATATTCCATGTTCCCTTCTTTGTCCCATAGATAAGTTTGCAACCTCGACAAATTCATGAATTCCATAGCTTTTTCCTTTACTCATACACCTCAAAGCTTCAAAGTTGCAATAACAATTGAGATGACAATAAAACTTGCATCCTTTTTGTCTTCATCTCATAAATTGAAGGCTTCAAACCAATACCAATAATGCAAATGGCAAGACTTGCAATCTTGTCAAGTCATAAACAAAATACTTTATATTGGTTTGAAATAAATCTTCATAGTACTCCCATTGGCCCATTTGCGTAGTCTTAGGAAGTTGGTAAAGTGATTAAGCATGATCAAAGTTACTACTAAGTATGACAATCTACTTAAATAATATTTGTACCCTTATCTATCTTAATATTAAATACATACACAAGCTTCAATTTCTTAATCTTAATCTTAATAGACAATAGGACCATGTTCGATCACACTTTCAATGTAACCATATGATGTAAGGCATAAATTCATTCCACCCATTAAGTAATTGAAATCTAGTAGTTGGAAATTAATTTGAATATTATGTATTGTCCTCTGTATAATGCATAAGGACTATATTGAAGTTCTGTACATTTTTAGTTTTCATTTATCAATTACACATTGTTTCTTGGTAGGAAGATCAAGAAAGATGTTTGCTTGAAATGGGTAGTGGCATATGTGCTTTGTTTTAGAAGCAAAAAATTAGGAAGATGACTTGTGCATGAGTGTAAATCCTAAGCTTGGAGCTTGTACTTTAAAGTTTAATGTGATTTTAATCCACCTACATGGATGAATGTGTCCATAGATGAATGATTTCATACGGATGGATGTCATTTTTACATGGATGAATTTCATTTATGAGTTGGATTAGATAAATAAATCATTGGATGAAATTCATCCATGATTGGAAGATAAATAAATTTTAAATTATATATATCCATCTTCATTTGTTGTCCAAGTATTAATATTTCAAACTTGAATGTCATTTAATAATGATGGATAATGTGACTATAGGGGAAAATATGATGATGGAACCCAAATAACTTTAAATTTTTTATTGAAAATCATTTTCATCAACAATGTTAAGCAATTAAAAAAACATTGTCATGGGATATGTTACCCACCCCCCCCCCCCCCCCCCCCC
>Ga0116231_10006472_pt1 | contig 22296 bp, 15 predicted proteins | sample S1TSphgellanicum_2_FD_89695 | JGI IMG/M metagenome (GOLD analysis project Ga0116231, IMG submission 89695) | Host-associated microbial communities from peat moss isolated from Minnesota, USA - S1T2_Fd - Sphagnum magellanicum MG | ecosystem: Host-associated > Plants > Peat moss > Unclassified...
AAAATATTTAATTATAAAAAAAAAAAAAAAAAAAAAAAAAAAAAAAAAAAAAGAAAAAAAAAAAAAATAAAAAAAAAAAAATTTTTTTTTTTTTTTTTTTTTTTGGGGGTTTTTTTTTGTGGTGGGTCTTTTTTTTAAAAACTTTCGTCAAGCCTAAAAAAAAATTATTTTCAAGAATCTAGTCATTATATTCAAACTAAACAAAATTAAAAATTTCTACTACATCGAGAGAAACTTTGCCATAATCTTGGTTTTTATTGGTTCTTGTCACAATCCTAAAGAAATAGCAAACGAACAACAAATATACATAAATAAATATAAATGTGTTGTAAGTTTGAATGTGTCAATACTTAATGGCTAGTCATTCACCAATAATATGTTTTTTTTTTTAAAAACAAAAGATTAAATCTAAGGTGTTTTTCTAATATTGAAGTTAGGTGTCACATTAGTTGGGTAGTCCAAAGAATAAAAGATTAAAAGTTTCTAGGCCCTTAATTCTTGCACAATAGTATTTTTAAAAGTATATAGGTTGTGTCAAACCTAGTAGAGTAAGGATGATGATGTCAAAAGTTATGTCAAAATTAAAATTCAACTATCTTCTGAAATAAGACTTGTTTGTTTATAACAATTCATTATTTTTTTCCATTTGATTTGTCCATTTTTATGTGGTTGGTTCCATAGGTTTAAAATTACCATGTTGAAATAGGTAATCTTTAAAACTTGGGACCTATATGCAATTATGCAAATAGGTCCCAATCTAATATATGGATATTAGAGTGTTTAGGTTTTATTGAATCCAATAGCTTAATGATCATGACACATAGGCCCATAACGAAGTTAAAGTTTGGCCTTGGCATAATGCTTTAGTAAAAAACTTCTTGGAAAATTTCTTACATTTTTTCTTTCGTTTTGTTTAGTATTGTGTGATTAACTTTGTAGATTTAAAATTGCCTTATAACATTAGGCAATTTTTAGAAAGTGGGGCCCATGTTCATAGTAGACCTCCTACCACATGAGCACCAAACATCCCATGTCCCCCAACTCATTTCGTCTCATCGAATCTCGTAATTTACATCACCCATTTGTTTCATCATGCAACACCATCGACCTATCTTCCACCTCATCCCCCATGCAAACCACAAACCACAAACCACCCACTAATTACCCTTCTGATTCTAACAAATCATACACCACCTATTAATGGCCCACATTAACCCCCAACCTTTCATGTGAATGAGGGGCCCCAATTTTACACTTTCCCAAACCCCTTTGATCATGCATAGTTAAAACATTTTCCCCTTCCCACTCTTTTGGTCCCTATAGTTGGCCTTGATCATACCCCCAATTTACCCCCATCTCTTCAACACGCACTAACCTCCACCTAAAATATCATGTTCCACCTACGAGAGTTAATTTACTAATCGAGGGTTAGCTCGTCATTAGCGTTTTTGTCAAACATCTAATTCATTCAATCCAAACCCTTATGATCATCTTAGCCCAATACCTTCCTTTACTCCTAGTCCATCTGCATTAGCTTGGACCTGGGTTTCAACATTGAATGTCATCAAGTCCTTTCACTTAAGCCTTTATCGTTTTCATTTATATAACCACATCCCCACCACTCTGTGGCATGATGTATAAGTGACATTTCGTTTTCCATTAGATAAGCTAACACAGGATTCGTACAATGTGGCAGCTTGGCACTTGTTTTTCTTACTACCCCAATGTTGTCTCGCTTTGCCTTCTCATGGTGGAGCAACAAGCCATAAAAAAACGCAGATTCAACTCAAGCATTTTCTAACATGCAACTAGGAAAACTTGAAGGAGGAGTTTTTTTTGCATGCCCGAGCTTTGTCAACTAATTCAAGCTCCACCCCCTTTCCCTAACATGATCCTCCAACTCATAAACATTTGCTCCGTAGTTTAACCCTTGATCGTGCGGGGGAATATTTTTGGGTAATTCGTGCTTTGGCACCATTTTCTCTCGCACCCATGTCCTCTGACACCACTTCAGCTCTCACCACATTACACCTTCAATCAAATGGCTACTCCTCGTTTTTCCTTAAAAACTTCAAACTAGACTAAAAACTCGAATTTTTTTTTTATTCCTTTAAGTTAGGATTCCAACGCATGCCACATTTATCAACAAGTGGTTCTTTTGGGATGGTTTTTGAACACCTTCGAGACTGTTTTCACCCTAAAGATATAGTAGGTGGATTCCCTCAGTTGTTCCAACTTTGTTACATAAGGCCACATTCCACCCCAAATTGCACATGTCTTTGGGATGACCTACCTTTTAGCCATGACCAAACCTTTAGGTGGAGTTCGTCCCATTTTAATTAAGGAAACATTGTATCGACTCACAAGCCGCATTTTATGTCTTTAATTTCATGAAGCTTTTGTAACACACTTTTCCCCACACCAATTTGAAGTTGTAACTAAAGGTGATTGTGAAGTAGTAATCCATGGCACTAGATACACCTTGGACCTTCACCCAAACTGGGTTATTCTTCAACTAGACGTAGCAAACGCCTTTAATTAAGTGTCAAGAAAGGTCATATTTCAAGAACTTCGTGCAACAAATGAGGACATCATACAACTCATCCCCTTTGTTCATGCATTCTATGCATTCAAGTCTCCTTTGTTTTATAATCATTGTAATCGTGAAAGTGATGTCACAATCATCCCATTTGCCATGGGGCCTCATTAAGGTGATCTTTTGGGGGGGGCACTATTTGCTTTAGCCCATTTTAGGGCTTTACGTTCTATAATTAGTCATTTCCCCTCTTGTCTATTTCCATCCATTGTAAACAACATTCACATCATAAGTTTAAGGTTTAACCATTTTGTAAAGGTCAAGTTCTTTTTATTCACTCATCCTTCAATGGCACTTGGTATTTGGCTACTACATAACTATTGCTCCTACCTATATACTAAGCCAAATAGAATTGGAAGCCAAAGGATATGGGATAAAAAATTCCATTGCAAACCTCATGAACCAACTTAGTTGCACATTAGATACAACTATTGTATTATAATATACTAGCTTGGGGAGGGTTTTATTGCTTCTAGTGTCCAAAAAAACTTGAAGCCCTCCTCTTGGCACATCTAACAAACTAATATTTGTTAAAAATGGATTAGAATTGAGAAAGTTATGGCCCCCCAAAGTAAAAGGGGGTCAAGAACTCAAAAACAAAAAAAACCATTAAACATTACAAAGGCTAGTTCTTAAACACCCAAAAAGTTCCTTCTATGTTGCTTTGTTACTATTGGAGTTCCAACATGATTTGTAGAACTTCAGATGGCACTCCTATTGCACTTTAAATCATTTAAAATGAATAAGAAATAAGAAAGTAATGACGTTTTAAAAAAGGAGGGGTCCCAAAAGAAAAAAAAAAAAACATTTTGTAACTTGGAAAACTTATTTTTCTTCTTGTCAATTTTTCATTACTCCTTTTCTTTTGCACTTCAAAGATGCTTATAGGATATTTTTAATAATTATGACTACTTAATGAAAATATGATTTTTAATATTATTATCTAGTTTAAACTAGTAATTAACTTAAGATGTTTGTATACTTGTAGGTTAATTAGTGTAGCCTATTTACATTAATATTTTAACATAAATAATAAATTTTAAATATATAATTTATTATTTATAATAAATTTTAATATTATCATATTATTTGAATTTGAATTTTTTTTAATCAAATGTACATTTTTTGAAAAAGACTCCAAATAAAATAAAATAAAAAAGTTATATTTGCCAAAACAAATATTTAAATATATTTGACAAATAAAATTTGAAATCTTGCATACATATTTAGACCATGGTTTAATTTAATTTAATTTAATTTAGCATAATTTAGTTTAGCCATAATTAGTTTAGCCTAACTTAATTTAACCATTATTAGTTTTAGCATAATTTAATTTAGCCATAAATATTTTAGTGTAACTTAATTTAGCCATAATTCATTTGGCTTGACTTAATGTAACCATATTTATTTTATCCTAATTTAATTTAGCCAAAATTAGTTTAGCCTTATTTAATTTAGCTATAGTTAATTTAGCTTATGTTAGTTTAGCCAAAATTAGTGTAACCTAATAAATTTAATTTAACCATAATTATTTTACCCTAATTTAACTATGGTTAATTTAGCTTAATTTAATTTAGTTTAATTTAATTTAACCATAATTAATTTAATTTAGCTTAATTTAGCCATGGTTAATTTAACTTGATTTAAATTAGCTTAATTTAATTTAACCATAATTAGTTTAACCTAAGTTAATTTAACTTTTTAGTTTATTTAGCTTAAATTAGTTTAGGCTAACCTAAATTAGCATGGTATTAACCTTAGTACTAAAGGTACATAATACTATTATATATAGCCTATGTAGATATATTAAATATAGTAATTTAAATATGTATAAGTTTAGGCCATTATTTTTATGACACATGTCCATGTTGTACACACTTAGTTACATGTTAGTTACACACACAATCGTATGGCCCAAAAATTATACAATACCAAATTTGTAGTTGTAAACATGACCAAGATAGTTGCAAACAACAGCCAATTACATAGTGACTAGTTGCAAATGATAAGGTTTCTAGTAGTGTTAGCATGATTGCAAGGTCTTCAATGACATTAATTATTGATTCATCATTCGTGAAATGCATCTATTGAATTTGTTGATTGTCTTCTTGTTCTTCAAATTCAATAAAGTGGATTTATTGAATTTGCACATAAATGCACATTATTTATGTGCAAATAATAAATAATGTGCATTACCCTTTGTATGTGAAATTTTCCTTAGTTAATTTCAATAGGTTGTGCATAAAATGCAAGGTTAATGAAATTTAAAAAATAACCTTCATCATTAAGGAGGTATGGAAGAAAAGGTTTAATGATTATGTGTTGTAAAAGCTAAATGGAATTTCCATTATAGTTATGGACTAATTAGGATTAAAAAAAGGTTTGAATTATATATTTGGAGGGAAAATTTGAATCAATCTTCTTCCACAAGGATGTTCATCAAGTGGATAAGAGAAGAAAATGAATTATTACTATTGATAGGTTTTCAAAGTTAGGGGGAATGAAAAAAAGGATTCAAACTTGAAATTGTTTTGGATTTTGCCTTTTGATTTTACTTTTTAATTGATGCATGTTAATTCCACTTTAAGCAATGTAGAATAGTATTAATTTATTGCATCATGATAATGATTTTGTATGTAAAATAATATTAGGGCTAATGCTACAATTTAAATTATACCAATTCTGTATTTTTTTTTGCAATATTTCAAATATCAATATTAAAATGCCAATTCTATGGCAAGAAGTTTCAATTTAAGAATTGTAGAATTTTATATTTACCATTTGGTGAACATCCCCTAAGATGAATTGGGAGAAGAAATCAAGATTTTTATGTGGTTTTGACCAATTTTTCTATTTTTCCTAAGAATGTAACATACGAAAACTTGTGTTTTCATGTTTTTACATTTTTTTATTCGAGATGAAAGCATGGTAAAGTATGGCAAAAAAAATATCCACTATGTAGTCACAATCACATTTATGGTATAAACATGAAAAAACTTATTCAAAACTTCTTTAACTTTCATTATGAAACAAGGGTGCACTCCATTGAATTTATGGTAAGCTACACATAAAGTGTGAAAAAAATTAGTATAAAAAAAATGAATGAAAAGTATGTTCTAAATTAGGTAAGTCTTCAAATTTTCAAATATGCTTCTATATGAAAAGTTTGGTAAATTATGACTATAATACGAAAAAAATTAAAACACATTGATACATATTAATGTTTTATCCATTTGAAAATATATAAAATCCAATTACAATTGTACTTTCATCATATTTTCATATACAACTTGAAACAAAAGTGGGACACACTTTCATGTATTTTATTTTTTCTAATGTATTTAATGTGTATTAAAAACATGCAATTTTTTAATATTGCATACTTTACCGTTGGCATACTTTACCATGTTTTCACCCCTCAAGGCTCAACCACCTACTAAGGAGCCACATGTGCCCCCTTAAACCATTGTTTTTTAAGTGTTTTTCTTTAAAATATTCTTAAAATCTTTTTATATGTTTTTCAAAAATACATTAAAAATATTTTTAAAATTTTGGATGTTATTATGCTAAGGTGTATATTTTAAAAGTCTCACAATATCAAATTAAAAAATATTTTCAAATTATGCTTTAGTGTCAAAAAAAAAATTAAACAATGGTTATAAGTCTTCAAAATATTAAATTATGTATATTTTACTTGTTAGATTGATTCCAAATTTTTATGATATGTACATAATTTATTCACAATAACATTTTATGAAAAATTATTATATTTATGGTTTCTATTTTTTTTATAATCCAAAATTTTAAAAATTAAGTAATGGTTATGATTATTAATTGTACATGTTAATACGACTACACCCCTTGATCATTTTTTTTGGGGAAAAGAAGTTGAGTGGGGTAGCTATTGCAAGGATTTGAATCTTAAGAATAAGCTGATAGAGGAAAAAACAGAAATGGAAAATATAAATCAAATGGTGACCAAAAGTTTGCAAAGATAGTTGCATTAGGTTATAATTCAACAAAATGAAATAATGGGAGTAGAGGAATGTAGGAACAATAACTGCATGAGGAAATGATGCAATTTCTCACACATGAATGAGTGTAATATACAATGCAACACATGCCAAAAACAAAAGAGTGGCATGTAGAATATCAAACACCATTTGAAACAATGTTGGAACCTTGAGATGCATTTACTAAAAGAGCACATACGCAAACTAATAACTGAAATCATATATTATTGAGGGAGACACAATTGGAGGTTGATCCAAATGTCTAGAGGAAAAATGCAATGAGGGGATTTGCGATTTTGAGGCAATGGGTGTAGGGAAGAACATAATTGAATGTCACCCTTTAAACACTATGAGATGCATAAATTGGAATATGCACCACCTAGTTTTTTAAAAAGGAAGGAAGGTAGGATTTCAAACCCAAAGATAGAGGATCTAATTAGCAACCTAACTTGCTACCATACAATCAACCCTTGGAAGAATGGGAGGATGACTTGAACAATAATGAAATTCAACAAATGATACCACAAGTTGCAAAGGTTGTATTGCAAGTTGAATACTTGGAAGAACAAACTTACATAATTGAAATTGTACATTTACTATGGATACCAAAATCTCATGTAGAACATAAATTTCAATCTCTAATTCTCAATGTGTAGGCATAATTATGGAGACTAGTGGGAACAAATTGTTGAATAATGAACCACATATGAGGATGTTATAGGATGGTGGTTACCATCACTAGTTGGTAGTACCATCAAATAACAAAATAATTGTAGGAAATTTTTTAATGAAAGTGTTCCATGATGGTAGTACTGTCAATGTACTAAATTACTTTCACATGGTAAAAAATAATTATGGTGGCAAGCTTCTACATGAACATGGAGTTTGAACACAAAGCTTGAGAAACTTAGTATGTAACATGGATAAAACATTTACCCCATCACCATGAAATAAATTAAACCTATACCTTAAGCCCGAATGGATGAATGATTATGGATGAAAACATACATACATAGATGGGCAATGCAAATTTTTTAAATGAATATATGTATGATGAACTAAGAGTCAATATATGTGTTCAAGAAAAAATAGTTTATAGTTAAATTAATATCACACAACAAAGGGCACACATGCTAGGAAAACATCAAAATTTGTGATGTGCAATTGTAAACCAAATTCAATACAATATTGCATTCAACATAGAATGAAATTTTTTATATCTAAACTACATCAAAAACAAATGTGCAACTAATTAGAGGATATGTAGACCAAGGCATTGCGATTGACAAGAGAACTATATGTGTGTGTGTGTGTGTGTGTTTATGTGACTACAAGGTACTAACCTAATTGAATATCTTTAGCAAAAAGTTTTTTGATTTCATTGATATTTAGTGTTAGCCAGTTAATGAAATCATGTATTTTGTGATTGTAAAGCATTGAAATTTTGAAAATGAAATACAAATGTTTACAAGGGACAAATTTCCTTATCTTTTTCAAATTTGTTAACATAGAAACAAAGTCATGACATGTGCACATCATATTGCTTGACTGCAACTTTCCTTCAAGTGATGTCCTTGGCATTTGGAAGAACTATAGTTTCTATAGTCAAAAAACTCACAATCTGTTGGATTGTAGCATCACACAAAGAATCACTCTACTTTTCAGCCTTTTTGTTAAGCTAAAAAGCATTTCCATTGTCAATTAAAGAACTTCGATTTTCTACTACTCTTTTAATGGTCCTTCCATCCACACCCAACGAGCAACCTTTTAACTATTGCTACTTTTATTAGATGTTGCAAGAGTGCATACCATGTCTTTTGCCATAATTAAGGGACTAGACTTTTGACTTGTTAGGTGATTTGACAAGCCATTTTTTAGATTCTCAACAACATGGTTCTCTTTAATTCTTCTTGGATATCATAGGTATTCTACAACACAATGTTGCAACAAGCTATGCCCTAAAACTTTTCCAACAACCACAATCTAGAAAGAACAATTGTAGCCCTTTAAGAAGTAAAAATTGAACATGGATATTGTCTTTGCTAATGTAGTAGAATGTTGTCAGACCTATCTAAGCTTGTCACCCACAAACTATGAAACTATAGCTTTTAAACACGTTAAAAGCCCTCTTTATTCAACATCACTTTGCTCATTTTCTACTACTTGCAACACCGCCTAGCGACATTTATAATTCTATTGATAAGCCTTCCTTTTCTCACAAGGGTTTTTGTCCTCATCTTCCTCGCTTTCCAAAAACAACTCATTTCCAAAACTACTACTTGCCACATCTCCCACACGTTCATGATCTTTGTCATTGCGTGGTCCTTCTACAAATTGAAAACCCTTATTACAATTAAGATTTTGACTTTAACAAAAAAATTCAAGACATGGTTCTTTTTCAAGTTCAAGAGGACAATAGGGAACTTGTTTACATTTATTTTTTAAATTCCCCATACCCACAAAGAACTTAACTACAAGACCTAAGCAACTTCATTTTGTGGGATTTTCTTCCTTGCACAAAGAACCTTGATCCTCCTCAATGATCCTAAAAGATCTATCATCTACATTATCTACGACTAAAGCGAAAAAACCTGTAAACAATGCATCAAGGATCTTAGCTCTATTGTTTTATGTTGTAAAAGTGTTGTAGACTTGGTATGGCGTAACATAGCAATGTTGCTACTCAATGCATTGCATTCCATTGCAAGGAATGAGTAAGGTGGGCAAGAGAAAACAATAGTCATTCTTGCATTAATTATGACAGCTCAATGTCACAAGAAAGTTGACAACAGAATGCAATGAAGAACCTTGTGGCAAAAGTGAGAGGTAGGGGGGTGATGGAGTTGAGTGCATGAGAGGGCAATGGAGTTCAATGCACAAGCCACAAGGAGGAGAAAGAAAATTATTAGTGATGGGAATATAGGGTTTTAGAAGAATGGAGAAGCTATAGGCTAGCTAGGTTTCATAATTTGAATGTTTAACATCATAGATGAATCCAACTATTTTTTTTGTGAACCTAACTTCTAGATGTCAACCCAAGGTTTTCATCCAACATCCAATTGATGTTGTCCAACTTTGTTCATTCATGAACATTCAACAAGCTTGATTAGAGTACACTTATGGACAAATTCCAATTAACATACAATATTAATGTGTACATTTAAAACATGAAACATACATGGGAAAGTTATATAATCTTTTTCTTATGATTTTTAATGATTTAAAAGTCTCTTCAAGTGACATACAAATCATGTGATTGTTAAACCTAAATTAATTTGTATATTCCTAAAGGCTATAAGTTATCAATACAAAGGATTGTAAATTTTTATCATATATCATGAAAATAATGCATCCATGCTCTTTATTACATTGCAATGGAAAGTTTTTATTAAAGGAACATCTTCAAATTTCATATTTTTTAGGCCCAAAAACACGTTTGAAATTAATGTGTCAATATTTAATACAAATTGAAAATTGAAAATTTCAATTCATGTTGCTCTTTTTAATATCAACATGAATATGTGAGAATGAATGGTCCACATTTCACATGCAAAAAGGACGTTTGAAATTGAAAAGCAATGTCCACTCCAAAATTTTGAGTCCTTTTCGCAAACAAAAAGACTTTAGATTTATAGGGAATTGTAGTCATTGAAACTTTGAAAGTAATGGAACCCATTGCAAAAAGTAAATCAACAATCCAAATTATTATGTGCCAATGGTGATTGGTCAAAGTTACAAAAATATAGTTTTAAGGAATGTCCACCCACTTGGGTAGCTCCTTTGAGCGTGAATGTACCTAGGAGGATAATGGCCATACACTGCTCAAGATGGAGGTTTAGCAACAATAACTTGAACCAATAGTAGAATATCAGGAGATTCAAGGTTTAATGCAAGGATCTGTAAATGAAAAATTCAATATTTTATAGGTTGTAATGATTGTATTAGAATATTCAATTATGTGTTTGCATTTCCAAGATTTCAAGGATGAAATTCAAAGTACAAGGGGGTAATGTTAAGGGTTGAATAAAATTGCATATAGTTATGGATTGAATAGGATAGAAAAGAGGATTTGAATTATACTTTTAGAGGGAAGATTTGAATTCATCTTCTTCCATGAAGATATTATTCATTAGGGGAATAGGAGAAAAAGAGGGATTATTACTACTAATAAGATTTCAAATATAGGAAGAAGGAAGAAAAAGAATTCAAACATGAAACTATTTTGGATTTTGTCATTTGATTTGGTTCTTGAACTAATGCATGTTAATTTTGTTTTAAGCAATGAAGAACATTATGAAATTTGTTACATCTTGATAATAATTGTATATGTAAAACAATAGGTGAACCCCCAAACACATCTATAATTTTTTTATTATAATCAATAATTACTTGGATTACAATGTTATAACCTTTCATTTTAAAGCAATGGTAATCATTTATGAAAATCCTAGTTGGTTTTGTTAGAGGAATTTGTGAATTCCATCAATAATTCTTTGAACACAAAGCAACCTAGGTGCATCTTTTAAATTATTCCATCACCACTTGCAATATTTCTAAACATGTAGGTCACCAAATGATAATCTTATACACAACATTAACAATAAGCAAAAATTCATGAAAGACCACAAAAATAAATAAAATTTAATAATCAATAACTCATTACAAGTTAAGAAATTAACAACTTAAACTAACGTATATATTCAATAAACTACTTGAATTTCAATGTAAACCACCTTGCAATATTTCATGTCTTGTTTATAATCAACAACCTCAATTGTTTAGTAATTTCAAATAAAAGAATTTATTCATCTTAATGTATTCAACCCCTTCATCATCATTGTATTTTGTCAAAAAAAACTAATTAGAAAACCAAATGGTTCACCCAATGGCCAAGATAAATATTGAGGTAATGCATAGATCTGGATAATCAATATGTATGCACCAAACACAATATTAAAGGTTGTTAAAATGGATTTCGATAGTTGAAAGGTTATTTGTAGCATATATTGCAGGTTGATTTTCGACCTCCAATATAAGGAAATTTTTAATTAACATATAAAAAACTCAAACAAAGAGTACAAAAACAACCATACATCCAAAACACCAAACCTCCATCCCATTCACACAAGAATTCAAGCATAGTGACCGAAAATGCAAATTAAAAATAAAAATGCAATTTTTTGAATTGGAACTGATGAAAACACAAAAAGATGTTGAATTAAAGATATAAAGAAAGCTTGAACTAGAAGCTCAAGGAATGTAAAAACCCTCAAACCAAAGCATCGAGAAAATTTGATATAAAAAAAAGAAGCATAAAGAAACGTTGAACCAAATCACTAAAAACTTATAACAAAACAAATAATGCAAATTTATAGAATGACAATAAACATAAGAAACAAAATCATCTTTAGGAAAAAATGAAAGAATAAAAAGGAGATGAAATAGAGTAAAAGAGTAAAGAGAAAAAATGAACAAGGAAAACAATGATATTCAAAAAAAGAATATAACACACATTATCAAAATAGGTATTTAACAACTTGGTCTAAATTGATGACATTTGCCATTTGTAGTAATGAAGATAAATTGAATAGAGTTGTGTGTGTAAGTGTAAATCATTTACATTTACATGATGTATCAATGACATGATTTGAACAAAAATTAAACAAGAAATTTAAAGGCAATGAAATGAATTTTGATCAAGAAATTTCTTTTAAACAAAAGGGGTTGATTACATTTTTGATTTGAAATTGAAAAGGGTGAAAACTAAAGGCTTCGAAATCTTCTAATATATTATATTGTAGGAAATTACATGAAGACCTTCCTAAGGGCCCACAATAATGCAATGACTTTTCAAAGGTTGATAATGAAGCTTAGGTGTCCCCCTATTTTTTTGGACCATGTAAAAAAATCACAAATAACTCATAAGTGTCCCTTAGGACCTTTAGGTTTCTACAAATGAAATTATAAAATGAAGTTATGTTTTGGAATTTTTTTATATGTTTTAAAACATAATTACATGATGTTGTGTAAAAAGATTTGATCATGTAAATGTAAATCATAGTGTAATACCTTTATGAAGGTATTGCATTTCACGTGTTTCATTGGCAATTATTTTTTGAAATAATAAGGCAAGACCACAACAAAATTTTTTTGACAAGGGGAGCTCACCTAAAACAAATTGTTCATAAATATTGTAGCAATGGTAGGAATTGCATGATGACCACAACTAACGCACCCCCACACTCCTTGAAAGACTCAAATGCGAATCCAAAATTGGAAATAACAAAAGGAATCAAGGTACGCTTCCTAGCTCATAGCACTTCAAGGGTAGAAGGGCATGCTAGAGCTTTGGGATGGGAACTATGATGAATGACAAGCAAATCAATTATTCACACAAACCTATACAAACCAAACAACAAGTTGGTTAGTGCATGGTTGGAGCACTTTTGGTGCACAGACGAGTCACATGCATACACGAACTCACAAGACTCACCATGGCCTAGATTTGGGGGAAGCCACCACCTTTTCCACAGGGCTTGCACTTAAATGTTATTTTGTCTTAAAACTCTCGTGACTTTGCAGGCCCATAACATTTTTTCATACTTCTGATTGAAGTGAGGTCTAAAGCAAAATTATAAGCCCCATAGAGAACTTTTTAACGATATGTGACACACCACCTACCCGCAAGTAAATCAAGGCGATTCCTGACTTTTGGTGGTCGAGAGTCAAATTTGTAGTTTGACTAGTTGTAGTTTCACATGGGCAACCTTTCAATTAGGTCTTCATGTTTTTAGCTTAACCCTATATGCAAGTATTGCATTTAGGGAGTATAGTCTCACACAAGTTGATCAACACTTGATGTTTTTTACCTAAGCCTATATGTGGGTATTGTAAACAATGTAGGTTTTTGTTTGGCATGAAAGTAATGCAACAACCTTTTGAATAATCAATGAAGGTTCTTAACAGGGATTATAATAGTGTCCGAGACCTTTCTAGCTAGATCTAGCACGAAGGTTTTTGTTTGGGATGAAGGTATTATAGGGTCCTTTTGGCCAAATGGTGAAGGTCTTGGTCCAAGATTAAAGTATTGCAAAGCCCTTCTATGTAAACAATGAAGGTTAATTTACCTTTCCAATGAGGGTATTGGCTAGTTTTTTTTGTGTTTAAAGTGAGGGTTTAAGTTCTAGATGGAGGTATTGCAAAACCTTTCTTGGTTTATAATGAATGTTTAAATTCAAAATGGAGGTATTGTAGGACCCTTATTGGTTTACAATGAAGGTTTAAATTCCGGTTAAAAGTATTGTAAGATTTTTTTTAACCTTATAGTGAAGGTTTATGTTCTGGATGGAGGTATTACAACACCCTTTTTGGCTTGTAGTGAAGGTTTAAATTTTGGATGGAAGTATTGCATGGCCTTTTTTAGCTTACAAAGAAGGTTTAAATTTTGGATGGAGGTATTGCAAGGCCTTTCTTGGCTTACAAAGAAGGTTTAAATTTTGAATGGAGGTATTGCAAGGCTTTTTTTTGGCTTATGATGAAGTGGTGAAAGCACACTATGGGGGGGCCAAAAATGTTGTCGCATTGTACTATTTTTCAAGGGTGTCCATGTTTGAACTTCAACCATGGTAATATTGGAACATATTTTTCCAAACTTTTTGCATAATATGGTAGATTATAACACAAAAAGTTCAATCAAAAAGAAAATTCAGTTTTCCAACTTATATTGTGTGATTCCAAAGTATATTTGTAGTAAAAAAAAATGTATGTCACTATGTATTAAAAAATGCAAATATACTCAAAAAACAATTGGAATGATTTTTAGTTTTTATGAAATTTGCAGTACTTGTTAAACATTGTGATTCCATATGATTGGAATAAGTTTGTGAACCATGTGAAAAGTTTGATAATTATCATATCACAAATGGATATTTTTGGGGTTGACAACCGTAGGTATGTGGTAAATTAATATTTTGACAAACTATCATTTTCAAATGGAAGATGACAAGATATGTGAGGTGGGTCATTTAATATTTTTTCCTTTCAAACATTTTTTGGTTGACTAATTCAAACCCAAACCTAATGTAGTCCAAAAACAAAAATAGGCTCTATTATACTATATATACCATTAATATACTCATTATTTTTTATTTAAGCTTTTAAAATTATTTCTTTTGTTCAAATAATATTAGATATCATTAACTTCATGAAAATCAAAATATCAAGCCCAAACACAAAAAGTGAAGCCCAATATTAAATGCAATACGTTATGTAGAAATATATTTTATATACATGTCATGAAAGTGCCCAAACTTGCCCCCCCTCGTAATGTGCTTTCACCTAAAGGTTTAAGTTTCAAATGGAGGTATTGTAAGGCCTTTTTTGGCTTACAAGGAAGGTTTAAGTTCATGATGAAGGTATTATTGAATGATTTTAAGGATACAATGCAAGTTTTTTACGCATGATGAAGGTATTAGCAAATAGTGGAGGCACAATACCTTCAATATGTGACATTCAAATCCCAAAGTCTAAAATATTTGTTATTATATTTATAGTATAGATTTTTTTAAACCTATTTTATTCAAAATAACAACATATGTAGGACATAAAGGTCATGTTTAACAAACTAATGCTATTTTTTCAATTTGGAATGGATGTTTTAAGCATTGCATGTTGATGGATCTATGTCATAAACAACATAGCACAAGATGGGATCCATTTACACATATTGTAACATGGTGCATATTCAATAATGAATATTGTTAAAGGGGGGATATACAAATAGACCAATCTTTCTACTCATGAACCTTTTTCTTAAAATAAATGCATAATTGAATGGCTCATTTTCACTATGAGAAAATTATGTCTGTTGTAATTAAAAAGTGTCTAATAGAACTAGGTTATAATTAAAAAATGTCTGATAGAATGAGATTATAACTAGATAGTCTGGTTGCAATGGACATGATTTTCTCATAGTGTTTTGTGACAAAACAATGTTTTTTTTTGGGTACCTTTTAATCAAATGCATATGATGATTAATATATCTTTAGATTTATTAATTGGGACTTGGATTTAAATTAACAATTTCATTATGAAGAATATTGTGTGGTTATTTATTGATTAAAAAACTCATTTGTTAGTAGTAATGGACTTTTGAAGTTGAAAATATGGATTGGTCATTTGATTAGAACATCACAAAATGAATTTTTTTATATTGATTCACATTCCAAATTTGTTAGTGGAACTCAATATATGATTTAGTACAAGATGATAAACTCATATAAGGAGTCTTTTCTTTGCAAACCTTAATTGTTTAATAGTTAGGAACTTTCGAATGGTTAAAATTTGACCATATTTTCATAAGTCCATATGAGTTGCAATTTTTGTTTGTTTTTCCATTTCTTTGTCTCGAAAGCATATTTTTGGAAAGCTTTACATGGCTTATTATTCATATGGACTTTGTGGGTTTTCCTTTTAGGACTTCCAAATTAAAAAATGACATTAGCTTCATTAAATACAAGTTTTCACATAGATTTGGCAAGGTTTGTAAATGATTGAACATGTATTATTCAAATATTAGAATAATAATAATTTTTAAAGCAACAACCACGTCCATTTGAATCATTTTAAAAAATCTTGTATGGACTCATAGGGAGTGTAATTTCTATTGATATTGAACCACTAGATCATGCATTCACCCCTTGGGCAAAAACATGGTAAAGTAGACTAGAAAATTACCTTGTAGCAAAAATGAAAAATGGCCATTAAGTAGGGCTTAGTATATTGAAATTTAAAATATTATTTGCTTTAATGTTTATTTATATGAATTTTTTTTATTGTATAATTATATTTTAAAACCATAGGTTTGTATATCAAAATAAAAAAATGTCACAACTTGCAAAATAGATTAAAATTCAAGCACAAGTAGATTAAATATTGGATCTATTTTATTTTTAAGTCAATGGCATGCTAAATATACTAATGAACTTAAAAAATTTCATAGTAGAATCAAAATATATTTAATGTTTAATGTAAAAGTAGGAATGAAATGCAATATTAACCTATTAGTTATGGTTCTACTTATTACCTACTTTTATTAAACTAAAATTTTTCAAATTTTGTATTCAATTCGTAAAAACTCAATGGAAGCATGGAGCCTTCCATATTGAGACTTTAAGAAAAATTTCAACCTACTTTCTTATGTTTATGTTGAAAAACTACCATGTTTAAATTTTGGATTTAGGTGGACGTACTTTTTGGTCCACTTTACCATGCTTGGACCCCCTTACAATTATTTGCATGTCAACACATCATTTTATGTTAATCCTTCATTTGGTGGATTGAGTTCCCAGACCATCATTGACTTGATGGAAAACCATGCTTGGATGCATTGTTTCATTTATCTTGGAAAAGCACATACCTTGAACATGTGAGGCAACCACATGCAACAATGATGTGGCATGGTCAATGAATTGAACATCACCTTCTTTCACTTCATCCAAAATCTCTTGCATTACGATATTTATGTGCATAAATGTTCTATGTGTGGGGGTCTTCAAGTTTGATGGTAGGTTAATATTTGATTTTTCCCCAACATTAAGGGCTAGGGTATCATCTTGTGTCATGAGCCCACCCATGTTGACAACCCATGGGTCTTCTACCTTGGGTTCCTCATCATTAGATTCATCATAAAAGTGCAAGTATGTAGGGTTTGTAAACGTTGTTTCAAAATTGAAACATTGGATCCATACCATCTCCCACAATAATGAATAATAGTTTTTGGTGTGAAATCAATACATGTAATAGACACTACCACTTGGTGCTTGCACAAGTTTCCACACAATGCCCATTCACACATGCAACACATATAATGTGTGAAGGGGAGTGGGACCTTGTACCTCACATCCGGATGATGTGTACTTTGCACCATCCATGCATGACCCATTTCAATTAAGTTGTCAATCTCATGGTTGACATGGGTGTTGGGGATTAATTCACCTTGCTCAAAACTTGTTTTGACATTGTGCTCCAAAACTTTGATAATCCCGTGTCATTTCATTTTGGCCATATGCATGTAATGTCTTGCAAAATGGTTGTGAATCTCCACACCAACCAATCAATGGATGATGAACCTAAAACCCTTTTGTCTCCAAGGCGAACCGTCATTTCAATGCCCCATGATATGACTGAATGGAAGCTTGTGTGTCTTGGTTTGAATGTGGGACTTGTTGAAGACCCACCATCCATAAATCTATGGGAAATTACATGCACATGACATCCCTACTAAAATTAATTGTTTTGACTTTAATGCAAAGAAAGGGAAATTGTAACATGCAAAGCAATGTGGTGCAAAAAACTAATCTGATGTTTTAATGAGGGTTATAAGTGACACATTAAGTTGGGAGTATTATGCCCAAAAATATTTTGTTTAAGAATCATTGATTAAGTGTTGTGTGAAAATTTCAATGATTTTGTTTCTCCTACAAAATTTGGGAGCATCAATGTTTTCACCTAGTTCAATTGGCATGAAGGTCATCTAATACCCCATGACACACCTCACTATCCTTAATTTTCTTCATTGACCAAAGGCACCAAACTTTCAATACATGCCATGCACAAAGGTAAATTAGCATTTCATCTTCACCCCACACAATTCTAACCATGAAAAAAATAGATGTTAATAACGTAGAGCACATCATTTCCAAAACATGGAAAATGTGATATGAAATAATATGAAATGCTTGTAAGTAGATAAAAACAAATTAAAGAAAGCTAGTAGATTGAAAAAATAAACTTTCCCCAATGCTCGTAATTCTTGTGGAACATCATCAACAATAAAACATGAAGGTTTCCATCCCAACATATTGTCTTGCAACTTTTTCTTCAAAGGAGTGAGTCACTCCACCAAATCATCACATATTTGATAACTTGTTAATATCTAAATGATAGGGACATTAGATTGATGCGCATCAAACACCATCAATGTGAATAAATGAAATTTAACATCATTGGTCCCAAAGGTGGGATCATTGAGATTGCCCTATTGTTGCCTAATGAAAGCATAGATTACATTTGTGATGGAGTCTAGATGCCTATTGTGAATGGGATGTGAATCCCATTAACCTCTCCTACATCTTGGAAATAAAACACATTATTCGAATGATGCAGCACCCATGTGCGAATATAAATGGCAAGGTTTTTGTGTAAATGCCAACTCCCCCTCTTGTGTTTACAATCCAAATAGGGCCTTATGTATAGTTGCTTAACTAAGAATTGAGTTAAACATCTTCATTTGATGGATTGAGTGTTGTCTCCACAATTGTTTTTGGTCCATACCACATGCATATCTACAAAGGTGTGGTCAATTGCCATACCTAGAATCATGAAGGATATGACAAAAATGAAATAACAATGGCATGAAAATGAAAGAAAAAACAAAAACTACATATGGCCAAGATGGTTTTGGATCCTTGGCTTCTTGGGGGGGCACCCGTTTGTAGATGTTCCATTCCACATCCAATTCTCCATGGTTGGGTTCACCTTCAAAAAACTCTAGTGGAATTCGTTCATGTGGGATGTATGTGCTTTCAAGTTCAACCATATTTGCCCCACCATGTCGCACATCTTTCTGGGCAAAAGCATCCTTGGGTGGTATCATTAGGAACCACTTCAAAGAATGGTTAAGGAGCCAAAAACAACCAAATCATTTTCTTGGGCCTTTTATTTAAAATGTTTTCACAACTATAAATAAAATTTTTTCTCATGTTTATTAATTGCAAGCATTAATATATAATTTGAAGTTTATTTTGGAGTTTAAAAAAACTAGAAATTGTTAAAAATTCGTATTCCTAATCAAAAGTGCCCCTTTACAAATTGATAGCCTTAACTCTGAAAATTCATAACTAAATTATATTTAATCAATTAATTGCTTAATAAAAACCTAAAAATAAAATGATTTCCAAATTACCTTAGGAAAAAAATTATCAAATCATGTTTCAAATTTGTGTTCTTGACGAAAAAATTCAAGGAAAGAAACCAACATGACATTCTTGAAACTTTTTTTAAATGCAATGATTAGGAACATCAAAATACACAATATTTTTTATATTATTGAAAATTCAAAATTTATGGAAACTTCATAAATGTATTCATTAAGAAATTATGAAAATATTTATTTAAGTGTTTCCTATGATTTTTCAAAGTTCAAGGGTCTAGGAAAATCGAAGTGTGATGTTCCTAGTGGTACCACCCAAGGATGTTTTTGCCCTTTTTCCACACCAAGTTTGTGTTGTTCAAGGGTGTGTTTGTTAGGTTTTGCACATCAATGGATTGGGATTTTGGAGCATGACCCATGTATGGTTATGAATGATGGGTGACCATAAAAGATATGTTGGCAAAATAATTCATGTTCCCCTTATACAATCTCATGCAAAATTACCATAAGATGAAGAACCATGACCCCTATGTAATGGAATACATGATATGATTAAAAATCAAACAAACAAGTGAAAGTGGCTTAAATGGCCGGCTCGAATGGGTCTTTAACAACAACTTCATTTGTGCTTTAAACCATGATAATTAACTTGAAAAATCTAACAATATTTTCATCAATGCAATGCAAAAAATTAGTTGCCAACCTATAAGGTCTACAATACCCTCATCAAAGGTTTAAACCCTCACTATAAACACATGATTTCATAACAACACCCTTAGCATCTCTAGAAATCCTCACTATTGGCCTAAAGAATTGGGTAATATTTTCATTTCCAACTCAAACCTTCACATTCAAGGTAGATGGATATGCAATACCTTCATCATCAATGACACTCATTAATATTTGAACAATACTCTCATTCTATGGGCAAACCTTCATTGTGAATATAAATAGGTTAGACAATACTTTCATCCTAAATGAGAATCGTCATTATTAGCCTATAGAACTTGGCAATAGTCTCATCTATACCCAAAACCTTCATTGTCGGCCATGAACTTTGGCAATACCCTCATGTTCACTTAGAGCCTTCATTTCCAACCTATAGAGGTTGACAATATTGTCATTCCTACTGAAAACTTTCATTGTCAACCTAAAAGGTGTGGCAATATTTTCATCCCTTATACAAACCCCATGGCCAAGGTGTAAAACCCATAGTTTCATAAAGCAATTTAAATTCAATCTAGTGGCCTTGCATTACCCTCATCCACACTAGATTGATGATTAGGGACTATATGTGAATATTGACCCCATTGGAATGAAAATAGCAAATGGATATTGCAATATTCATATGTCAAACTTAAAAGGGGCAAATGAATAACATTGGTAAACCCATGTAAAGGATATTAAATATAATTAAGTGAAAAAAATTAACGAAGGAACCAGCTTTAGTTTTTAAAAAATAATTAAATGAAAATGAACCTTAAATATTAAAAATCTTAATGATAGATGTCCTAAACCTTAATAAGCATATAAAAAATATAACTGCAAGATCCAACAATTTAAGAACAACTAATTGTGCCTTGAAATTATAAAGTTAATTACAGGAAAAAAGAAAAAAAAAGGTGGGATGTGCATACCTTGTGTATGTGATTTTTGAGTCTTTCTTCTCTCCTTCTCTTCCCTTGGAAATAGAAAAAAAATGAGGTTTGTTCCATGTATCTTTAAAAGAAAAATTCCCTCCAAAATATGTTTTTTAAATTGATTTTAATTAGCATGAAAAGTTGCAAAAATCATAAATATGTGTGATTTCCCAAACCTTAAATAGAATTTACTTTTCATAAATATAGTTTTAAATAAGGATTCCTAAATGTACATTATATTTATTAAGTACATCATACTCATAAACACATCAAAATTTGAAATCTAGTGCCCATTACTTAAGTAAGTTAATTAAATTAAATAAGGTAGGTCATGCATTAAATAGTCCAAAATGGAGGAGTAGTTATAAAACCAAGGCTATACAATTTTATGCACTACCTTCATTAGGGTTTGACATTTTATTGTCATTAGGCCTCAAATATTACTAAAATGGTTGTGAATAATTTTATTGCAATACTTTCATATTGTAATATTCATCTACATATGTTGGTATTGCATAAGTGGTAGGTAGGAAGGTGGGTGGGTAAGTAGACAATGGTTGATAGGTAGGTAGGTAGGCATGCATGTAGGCAAGTAGGTAGGTGGGTAAATAGGCAAGTATGTAAGTATGTAGGTAGGCATGTAGATAGGCAAGAGGTAGGTGGGTAAGTAGGCAAGTATGTAGATAGGTAGGTCAGCATGTAGGTAGGCAAGTAGGTAGGTGGGTAAGTAGGCACTTCGGTAAGTAAGCAAGTATGTAGGTAGGTAGGTAGGGTAGCTAAGTTAGTAGGGTAGTTAGTAGGTTAACAAGGTAGCTAGGTCAGGATGGTAGGTAGGTGGGAGGGCAAGGTCAGGTTGGGAAAATAACGACTACCAAAAAAAACGTCAAAGGTCAGCAGCCGAAACGGTTTGACTGTGCTCCATATTGGTTAAAGCAGTTTCAGGAAGTGGATGAAGAAACGTGGCCCATCCTCTGGACAGAACGGCCAACTGGTGCAGTCATGGGGGACTGGTTCACTCTGGCGGTGTTTGGCTACTTGGTAGGTTCTATTGACTGGTGGATCCTGGTTCTGACCCACGGTCTGCCCGGCTTGCAAAAAATTCCGTTCTCGTATGAC
>Ga0116231_10006475_pt1 | contig 22285 bp, 25 predicted proteins | sample S1TSphgellanicum_2_FD_89695 | JGI IMG/M metagenome (GOLD analysis project Ga0116231, IMG submission 89695) | Host-associated microbial communities from peat moss isolated from Minnesota, USA - S1T2_Fd - Sphagnum magellanicum MG | ecosystem: Host-associated > Plants > Peat moss > Unclassified...
GCCCAAATTATGGGCAAAAGAAGGGCCGGGAGTCAAATTGGCAGTTTGACTCCCGACCACTAAAAGTCGAGAATCGACCTCTTCCCGACGTCGCCTTGAAGAGTGCGACACGGCGTTGGAAAGCTTTCGACGAGAGCTACAACATTGATTCAGGACTCGTCCCGATCCGAGTTCGGGGCGAGGAGCTATGGCCGTTCAAAGTTCCGAGAATCCAGCCGGGACACTTTCGGGACTCCATTTCGGGAGTCTCAACAAAATGTGCCATTCGGATGTAACCTCTGCGACCAGTCGCAGAGAATACTATATGGGGGAAGGTGGTGGCTTCCCTCGAGTCCGGGCCGTGGTGAGTCTTGTGTGTCCAAGTGCCCATGGCAAGTCCCAACACCTAAGGGTGTCCCGAATGCTAAACTAACCCGTTTTGGTTGGTTTTTTGAATGCAGATTCACACGAGCTAAGCTAGTCCCTCTTCCTAGTTTAATCCCTGGGCTCCCAACTCGACACTTTACCCCTTTTTAGAGTTGGAGGCCGGGAACGTGTTATCAAGTCTCAACTTTCCGCAACTTGACTTTGTGAAACCCTCAAGTGGGTTTCACCCCGTGGCTTGGGAGCGCATCAAACCAATATGATGTTCCAAAAAAAAATTTCATTAAAAAATTTAATGAAATAAATTTGTGTGAACTTATAACACAAGGATCATAATGTATTTATAGGAAAGAAAATAAACAAAATTTACTTTCATTTTGGTAGAATATATTTGACACATACTTGTAACAAATGTTACACTTCCAAAAGTAGGTTTCAAAAACTACTTATATTTTAAAAAAATTATTTGAAACCTACTTTTACACTATAAATTTTTTTAATTAATTAATAATAATGAAAAAGTATCTTGTTTTTCATCATTTAAATTAAAATATTAAATGTATAATAATTTTATGATAGGTTTGAATCCTTATTAGCTTGATAAGTAGATTGCCAAGGTTATTGAATTGTATATTTTACCATGCTTTCACCCAGGGATGGAGATATCACTAAAAGTGACTCACTGCATATAACAAAAAGACCACCAAAAATAATTACACACTAAATAAAATAAAATTGCACCAATTTCAAAACCTAAAAGAGGAAGCACAAGTTACCTACCGTGATCCTTCCTTGTGATTGGATTTCTACTCAAATCTTCCTCCTTTGCAACTTGTATGGCCACCTCCTACGAAGAAGGAATCTTAGCTCCCAAATTGTGGCAATGCAATGACTTCCTCTCACCACCAAGCATATAATGTGATCCTGACTTTCCCCAACATGTACCACTTAAGCAATAAAATTTAGGATGGATCTAAACATGAAGCATTATAGAAGCCACAATTTTCCTACACAATCCCAACAGATCCTTAATGGGTTTTGTGTAATCTACATGGAGTCAAAGTACCTTGCCCAAAACCAAACAATAAGTGATGAGATAATTTAGCCCATCAGAAGAAAAGCTGATGATGATTTCCAATGCTCTCAAAACAAAGGAATTTCAAATTTGTAGTTATCAACTAACTAATGCATTCACAAAGCTTACATCTGAATACAAACCTGGAAAATGTGCCCAAGATGTCCCCTTCATCTCTCTCACGTAACTGTACAGCTTTTCCAGTCAATGTCCAAGCAATCACAGTTTAGAAAATGTAGATGAATCACATTCCAGCAATCATACCTTCTCCACTTGTGCTCTCTACGTGGGTAGACAATCAATGGTTTTTGCAATTTCACCACACTGATCTACACACGAATTCTTCATTGCTTCAAGACCCAAGCAGTGTCTGGGAGACTTCAACACCACCAAGGTGAAACCATTTGTCAAAGCCACAGTCAGATATTGAAGGACCAGAAGTGGTAATAGAGCAAACTCAAAGCTCAAAGCTCAAATATACATCTTGGAACACATTGTGGTTCACATATGACTTTGCACCTAGAAGGCCATGTTGGTCAATGCAGCAAATAGTACAAAAGATTGAAATTTGTGGCCTGAATAATTCTTAGTTACAAAAGTGTTAATGGAAAGCGTAAACGCCTAGTATGCTCCAAACATCCTATTGCTTCTATTTGAATTCAAGCACTGGCAACTTTCTTGGCAGAAAGAAGATCAGATATCTGGTTTGTGTAAGCATCGGGCTGGATGGAGTTGTCAGGGCTTTGGAGTGTCTCCAGAGTTGTTACTCCTGCAGAGCACCAAGAACACCTGTGAGAATTAATATGACAAAGAAACAAGCTCTTTGTCTTGGTCCATGTAAAGCAGTACAATAGAGAAGTGGTACTGAGAGGATGTACAATAATAGAAGGAGAATCAGTTGTAGAGTACCAGAGAGGACAAGCAAAGTTTTGCAGCCACCATTCTGCCCAAAGAGAATATCAGTATCAAGCCTGTCGCCCACCATGCAGATCTCCGACTTGCTGATTTTGAATCTGGCAAAACAATTCGGAAAAGCTTAAACAACATCATGCAACTTCTGCCTCAGGCCTGCTTCAACAAATGCAAGCTATCAGACTGCTTGTTTCACACAGTGAAGTCTAAGTCAAGATACCACAGGTTCAGAAGGGCTCCAAGCTGACCAGTAAACTGTCATCATGAAGCATTGCTGACAGCATTCACATGCAAAGTGTTCATGAATAGAGTTAATAAATATAACAGTGAATCTCAAACAATGAATAAGCTTCACAAAAGACAATCAAAGCAAATAAAGTCAAAAAGCCAGAAGTGAGCTAGACAGAAAATAATGCACAGATCATTAGCAGACCGGCAGGCATTAATGCATGGCCATTTCACAACTGGAGGTAACAAAGTGTTGCACAAAGTCAAGAAGAAACATATGAGCCAGAGAAGGTGGGGAGAGTAAGAAAAGACTTCATACTCTGAAGCAAGATAGTCCATCATAAATGTTGAGGGCTTGCCCACTACAAGTGGCTCCTTCTTTGTGGAACCTTTTATCGCTCCCACCATTGCTCCCCCTCCTGTTTCACCCTTCCTCTCAGTATGTTTCCCTGACATGAGCACCTTCAGTTCCCTCTCTTCCCTATACAACATTTAAAGGGCAAAGTAGATATCTCTTGGTACCACTGCAAGCAGGCAGACTTGACAGTTACATACTCTTCAGTTTGCAAAATGACCTACAGAAGGTGAGACCCAACTGGGTGTCTGTTTATGTGATTATTAACAGAATTTATTTGTTGGAGGCACCTTGGTTAGAGATAAGTATACATGTGAAGAACAGTTCATGAGATATAATATAAGGGAAGAGAATTGCCTGCCCATTCTTGGGCATCAGTCAAATGAGTCACAGCATCACAGTTGGTGGCAATGAACAGACAACCAGGATTTTCCCGTACACATAGAGTTGCATACCTGGCCAACAATCCTGTAGTTAGTCAGGTTTTTGCTCACCAGAGAATAAGGCGCACATTAGATCACTTGAGAATACAATTCTGAGACTTATATCATAGTCCCAGACAAGCACTTATTTAGTCACACAATTTGGCCTTTCTCTTTCTGGCAAGGAAACATGCTACACCTATGTCCATACAACAAAAACTACCAAAACTGCTTTTCAGCACACTTCTACACTTTCTCCTTCCACTCCCTGGCCTACGATGTATCATGAAACATGAAAGCTGCGTGGTGAGCACCAACCAAGTATGCAACTGGAAAATGCCAGAAAAGACAAAGTAGACTCACTGAAGTTTGTAGTAATTGATGTTCCTATCAAATCCGACAACCACTGCTCCCACCTGCACCCAGGAAGGCTTTTCATCTTAGTAAGAATAAAGGAAAAACCAAACTGCCCCCACACATCTCCATAGGAAGAAAGCATACAGAAAGCATCACTGCCTTCAGCTCAATCACACCCCAAGGTCATAGAAACAATGACAGAAATCAGATTGACTGTTGAGGAACACATGTTCTGACTCCAGAGAATATTTGCTTTTGCTCTAACAAATAGCAAAATTGAAAGCACATAATGCATACACACGAGAAAGGGGAGAAATCATACATCCTGGTCATGCTCCATGAAATGACCTGGTGCCAAGTCTATTTTCTTGTCCCCATCTTCCTGGAAATCCAGCAACCCAATTACACACCCAACTATCAGATAAAAACCTTCAGATTTGGCATGCTTCTTGGCACAACCTCCATAACAGGTGAAAAAAGAATTCAAAATGATGACTGAGATGAATACTAGATGCACAGTACTTTGGCACTGATGATAAGTAGCAAAGACAAGTTAGGACTGGCAAAGGAGAGAGAAGTACAGGGCCTCCAATGTAACTGATGCCAGCTTGCTTGAGCTCCAACTGGATTCCCGCTTCACCAACAACATACACCTGGTAATGCATTCAATGTTCCCCCCAAGCAATCAATACAGTGAAAACATGTGACTGACCTTGCTGTTAGCCCATTCACAATGGTTTTATATCTTGGTTTTCCCTTAATTTGTGTTCAGGAAGGAACACTAAAATTCAGCTGTTCATAAAGTGTGTCCAGAGAGAGAAATGTCTGTACCTTCTTGTCTGAAGGGAAGTTTATTGATTTCAAGTAGGCAGCTGCTGCAAAGGATGATGCAAATATCTCCTCCTGCAGCACAGTAAGTAGTTTGGTGAACTCATTGGGTAGAAGGAAGAAGCATACCACACAATCAAGAAACATACCTATATTGTAGGCAAGGTCTGCCAAAAAATACAGTGAACTCTGCTGCACTTACCTCAGTCACATCAAGACCCAGTGACTCAAACTTCTTTCCATACTGCTTCCTTGACTTGGTGGAGTTATTGGTCACAAACACCAGTTTCTTTCCCTGCCAAGCTCCAAAACCTCGATCATAAGTTGCATCTCATGAATGACACATATCAATTTTGCAAATCCTACCATGATCACACTTCCAAACCAGAATCAAGTCAAATATGCATGGGAAATGAAAGAATTTGAATGTCCATAGAAAAATCTTGTCCACAGTTCTTTTGAGAGAAAGTGCAGCATGGTGGAAACAGGATTCACCATGCTACGAAGCATATCAAGAGTCTCTGGAACACCATTAATAAGCTTGTCCCCCTTCCAGATAACACCTGCACATGGAAACCATGAGAAGCATTGAGTAACCCTAATCATCAAAAAATTAGTAACAGATTCTTATCAAAATTTGGAAGGGTTTTATGGGCTGCTATCACTTCAATTGAAGCAACTGTCAATTAAAGGAAGCTGCATTGCACAATTGTGGATTTGCTTACGGGACAAAATCTAACAAATATGGCATGTCCAGAAACTTGATGTTTCTTCGAGTCAAGGTGGTGAAATCTCCAATCATGTCCAGTGTTTCCAACACATTAAGAATGAATGTGAAGGTGTATTTCCCTTTCCACAATGAAACACTTCCTGGAATATGAGTTCACCCAGAGCATGTTACTGCAATGCTGAGAACTCAAATACAGATTCATTGCTGAGAAGAAGATAGTGAACAATCCATGTATATAGGTAGGTCCCTAGAGAAACATGGTGCTTATTGATAAGCTGGCTGCACTCCTTGAAGCAAGGTGCACATGATCCAACAATGATTGCAGTTTCTGTTGAAAGACATCATTTTTCTCTGCAGAAAATCACTAATAGTTGATCAGCTAGTCGATTCTTATTACGAGCGCAAAACGCGCAGACAGGAAACCAGGAAGGAAGGAAGAAGAAACGGAAGGGAAAAGAAAATCAAACCATCGCAATCGAAAATGAATGTCTTGGCACTGTCGATCAACTTTGCGGCGTCAGTCAAGAATGGCGCTACGGGCGTTCCTGCGAAATTCAATCGGATATATGAATGAGAACACTCTACTGACGAATTGTGACTCTTCTTCCAGCTTTCCATTCTAGATTACTGCCAAAAAATCCTCTTTACAACAAGAACCTGTCCAAAATATAGGAATGAAATCGCAGGGCGTATGCGAAGTCTTATGGAAGAAACAAACCAGTAGAACTACCATTTTCTTCCACAGATGCCCGCAAGGTACTCATCGATCTGTGACGCCAAACAGGAGTCTCAGCGACCGAAGCTAGAGGTCGGATTTGTAGCGATGACAGACCACCACAACGGAAGAATCGCCTCTGGCTTACGAGGTTGTTACTCTGGCAAGCAGCAGCAGCAGCAGCAGTAGAAGGCTTTGCAGCAGAGATCACTACTGGCTGCATCGCAATTCTCACTCTCTGCATACACAATCCCCCTGTCTGCATCTTTTGTTCTTCTCAAATACCTCCAAAAGCAACCATCTAAAACAAGAAATGGAAAAAAATAATGAGCTTCAAACCAAGCTTAAACCAGGCGACCAAGCAGCTACCCCCGTATAAAAATGAAAGGGGCTTTATCCTCAAGCAGAAGCCCCGCCCCCTTCCTTCATTTGCAGGCAGGTGTAAAGGGGCCTAAAGGTGCATTCACACTTGGTGTTAGGGACACTAGGGTAGAGTCCCGTAACACCATGGCTAGCCATTTAGGACTTAAACCTAGTTGCCATGAAAATTTTCTATTAAGCTAGCATTCATTCACGGAACATTGAGCTATGGCCCATTTAAACATTGGGTGCCACCTAGGATGCCACCTAGATTTTCATTTAACACTGACTTAACATCAAGTGTGAAGGGGGAAAACCATTGCCTCTTTTATAATTCTGTTGACAGTCTAATTAATTATATGGGTGAGGGGATGGGGAGTTTCTTCATTTCTTTTGTGTCTTGAGGCAAGTGAGGGTGCAAAGGTTAAGTATGTTAAAAAAAAAAAAAAGAAGTGTGGACAGCCCACATTTACTACACTCTCCAACTACATATTTGGGTGAAGAGATGAGAATTTTTTTTTAATCAATTAATTAATTTTTTAATGTCTTTTGAAATGAGTGAGGATGTGAAGAGGGTTGAATATGGTCACAAGGTAGTAGTTATTGTCTTAAAGGCAAAATAATTTTGAATTGGAATGAAAGGTTAGCTTATTAATGAGGTGAATTTTCTAACTTGGCTCACCTAACTTTGGGCATCCTAATAATTTTCTAGTTATTAGCGATAGGTTTTCACTTATCATTTCTTATTATTAAGAGGATTAAAGTATTTTATTCTATTGACCAATCACATAGAGGAGATTTGAAAAAAATTAGGATAAGATTTGGGTGAATGTGGGTGTTGTTTGGTCTTGTGGAGTAAATTAGGATAAAGTGAAAAAATCTAGGATGATAAAGGAAAACCTTTACGTGGTGGTGGGGAATCACTTTTGGTTTTTTTTAAAAAAAAAATCCCTTGGGTTTATTCTTCCATACAATTTTATTTTTATTTTCTTGGTTGATTTTTAAGGATGTATATTTGTGTTGTTTTGAAGGAATGAAGAGAAATTTTTTTTTGTGTAAAGAAGAATGTGCATTTGTGTGAAGGTCATGGATATGATGAAAATAGGTCTTTTTTTTTGTTTTTTTGCTTTCACTACCTCTTAATGTTGATAATAGGTTTAGTAAGTTTGATGTTAAAAAATTATAGCTCTCATTTTAGTTTAGTATTTTTTTCATTTTTTTCATTTTTTTTTTTCATCTCTATTCTTTGGACAATTTTTTTGAACATGACTATAACTATTGCAAAACAATAATAATAGACCTTTAAGTGGTTTAAAAGAAAGCAATAATTCTTTGACCAAAGTGAACTAGCACCCAACACTGCACCAACTTGGATGGATGAAGAAAACCAACCAAAAAAAAACATAAAAAACAAGATAGAAACAAGATAGATTTTGTTTTTAAAATTACAAAAACTGAAAGAAGAAATATAAAACCAAAATTTTAAATGATTACAGAAAGCTAAAAACAGAAAACAAGAAAAGGAGAAAAAGAAAAAGAAAAAAAAAAGGTGAAACAATCCAAGAAAAAACCAAGGAAACAAAAAATTTAAAACCCCACAAAAAACCAATATTAAGAAAACCAACAAAAAAATTGGAAAAAACAGAAATAAAAAACGAACAAGATAGAGATAAAATTTTAATGGTAAAAAATTTGAAATATAGATAAAACTATAATACTAAAAAATACTGTAAATAAAATAAAAAAACAGGAAAAAAAAAGAAAAAAGAAAAATTGAAATGCCAAAAAATACGGTATTAAGAAAACCAGCAAAAAAACAAGAAAGAAAAAATTGAAAGGAAAAAATAAATAAGAAAAATAAATAAAAGAATTTTTTTAAAAAAAGAATAAAAAATTCTCTGGGAAAGCACCAAACCTTTACTACAATCAAGAGCTCATGATGATATATAATATAATCACAAAATATCATAATTTAAAAAAATCATGATCTCTTATTCTTTCTTTTGTTCATGTGTGAATGAATACATGTCATTTGAAATTGAATGGCGATTTTTTTAATTAATTAATTTTTAAAATACTAATGTGATATCTTTAGTCAAGTTTGTTTGTATTAAAATATCTATGAATTATCAAGGCCTAACAACTAAAATTTCAATCTAATAATTTTAAATAAATTGTGATCTGATGGTTATAATGTACGTGGGTAAATTTTTTAATGGGAATAAATTACATACCATTTAAATCTTACAAATATGAAAATGCATGTAAAAATTATATTGAAATCAATGTTTTATGTTGGCAAATTCAAATTCTCAAATTTTAAGTAATTCAAGTAATGTATTGGAATAACAAATGATACCCACCTTCATGGGGCCCAATTTTGCACATAGCCATTTACGAATTTGACAAATTTCAACATTTTGATTTGAATGACCCACCAATTAGTGATTATGTTGATTACATTATTGTTAATTAATTTAATTACTATAATCTTGATTTACATTAATTAAATTTTGTCAATCAATGATGAATACATTACTTTAATACTTGCACATGTTGATTACATGCTAGTCGATTCTTCTTATTCACATACAACTACAAAGAACATGAATAATAATAGAGACAACTTTAATTATAAACAACTTTTCATTTTCACTCTAAATTTTATCTTTATATTCAATGAAATAATAAAAATTATATTCAAATTATTGTTTTGCATTTCACTCGTCTTTTTAAGTAGTATTTCATGGTGTAATTCAATAAATGATGCTTCTATAATTTTCATAAAATCATTTACACCCAATTCAAAAATACTTACATTTGTTACCTTCAATTCACTTTTATTCACATAAACATTTACATGTGGTTTAAGTGTTGCAGCCTTAAAATTCATTATCATGATACTTTTAGCAATGTGACAACAATAAGGTCCATTGCCTTTGAAAATTTTGTACCTTGACTCTTTTACATTATAATTAAAATTTTCACACAATTCAACCATAATTATAGCCATTACATCCAAATGCATTGGTCCTTGTTCTTTCAAAATTTTAAAAAGAATATATATCCTTTTTTATTCATATTTCTTTTGACATTTTTTATATCAATTGTTCAACATTTGATTCCACCAACATTTATTTCCAAATTTTAGGAGTCATTATTCCTTCTTATTATTTTTAGTTCATCCACAATTTGTCACAATCAAGAAAGACAAGGCCATTATTATATCAATAATTTTAAAATTCTTAAAAAAACATTAATCGAATGTTTACATTAGAATTTTGGGGCATCATTTTAACTAAAAGATTGTGTTGCCTGCAACTTGTGCAACTCAACTTTGTAATTTTATAAAGTGTCAATAAAAAACCCAAAGTTGACATGGGAATTGGAAGGTTGTATTACATCAAAAGCTAAGAGGGCAAAGGTTAGAGTTCACACCTTTTTTTCTTTTAATGAGAGAAGCCAATCCAAAATTGGCCATACTTGACTTGGGGAACAATGTTGATCATGCATGTTTGAGAAGGATAATTTTGCATGAACCTACACTTGCCCTTGTTTGAGATGTGAGTGGAATGGCGGGTGAACTAATCACCCCAACCCAGGTACTAGTTGAGGAAATGGCAATAACATCTAATTGTGATGATGAAAGTATTGTTTCATCTAAATTTGAAAGTAATTTCTTAATCTAATTGCAAAACAGATAGTTCATGGATTCAAACATGTCCTATACAAGTTGTAACTTGTTAAAGCAGTTAGTTGTTTTCTCAAAAATAAAGTTGGCTAGAAATATTTTTCACACTTGAGTAGGTTACATGGCATCCATGTGTATATTGAAAGGCTAACATTTGAACTCCACATGTGTAGGTGAATACATGTTGGTGCATGATTCAACATTAGCCATAATATAACAAGTTACAAAGAGCTTGCTACTTTCAACTGTAGATTTATTATTGACATGTAAATAAGGTAGGGTGAATCAACAAATGCATTAGTACATTCACATTCAGCTTCTTGATATGGTATTGGCATGTAAAAGTAGGCTATGGTGAACAATGGTACCTTCACATTCATCCACAATTTTGGTTTTGGATGCATGTAATTATGTTAAGTTGAAGCAACAAATACATGTTGAATAAACAAGTAAGAAATGCCAATTTAACCAAATTTGGTTTTGGCATGCAATTGTGCTAAGGTGAATTAGCAACTTCACATGTTATTCAATTTCCCCAAAAATTGAAGTTTGGAGATGAAAATATCTAGAATCCAAGTGATGAAGCTGCAATAATTGTTCCAATTTTTAAAACTAACAATCCAAGCATTACAAGAAATCTTGACTTTTTTTTATTGAGAATTTTGGTCAAAAAACCCCCCCCATGGTTTTTTTTGCCCCCATGTCCATCTTGACCAAAGTGCCATTTTGGACAAGTCGATTTGGACTTGACCATTTTGATTGGGTTTTTTCGGTTGGTCTTTTTTAGTCGTTTTTTTTAATTGAACCACTGTGACAATAATATAATTTGGGCATCAACCAAAAATTTATATTATTTAATTTATATTATTTAAAATTAATATGAAAATATTAATTAATTACCCTACCTACCTATCTAATAAATCTAATAGTTAATGCAAAAAATAATTTATTTATTTACTTACCAACCCTATGTCCTAGGCCTAGACTAGGCCACCTAACTTAGCCACCTAGGTTAGATTAAGCCACCTAGGCTAGGCCAAGTAGCCTAGGCTAGGTGGTCTAGTAGGCTTTGCAACCTATGCTACTTAATTAAATCACTTAAGTAGCCAAGGTAACTTAAATTGCAAGTGTGGGGATTTGAACTCCTCACCTCCACATTAAGGAGTCAAGTCTTTAACTATTGCACCACCACCCCAGTAGGTCATGGTGTTCATTTTAAAAAAAAAACACAAGACAAAATATAATGGTTTAATTATTTTTGTATTGGCCTCATTAACAAAATGAAGATTTTTTTATATCTATATTTTTGATGGTGCATGACTTGAAGTGTTTAGAGCCAATCACAACTTGGGGTGCCTTTCCAATGAACCTTTTACCTTGTCATTGGGTGGTTGACCTTGGATTGTCTTCTGAATGACATCAATTAATGCCATTTCCCCTTCTTACACCTTCATCATGCGTTTCATGTCTTCATCAACAACTTGTGATGTGTGCATTTGCTCAATGGGCAAGGATGATCCTCACATGGCCAAACCTTCTTCATGTGATCCAAGACCCCACAAAGTTGTATGGGGTGTTGCTTTCTTGTCAATTGAAGCTTGAAAGTTTTTTAATCTTTCTCCTTCATTGTAGGTACTTGCAATTTGTTTGTCTCTCTAGCTTCATAACCATCTGTCAAGTTTCACTTTATAGTCCACAAAGTTGAAACTCCTTTGCTTCCACCACATTGGAATCATGTAGGATGTTATTTCCCATCCCATATGTCAACTATATTGTAATGTTTTAGGCCAATGTTGTGTGATTCTTTGAACTTTCAAAGAATAGTCACATTTTGTCCTTTGATTACTTGCATATGAAAGAATTGTGGTAGTTCTAGAAACTTTAAGAAAAGAAATTGGTTAGTTTTTACATAATTGGTTTTTTTTTCACTAATAACATTTGATGTTATATGTTCTTAATTCTTTAAGAACCATTAGAAAAATGGGGGCATGTTGTTACCTCCACCTCCTTAGAATCCAAAACATTAAAAAAATTGAATTGAGGGTTTATTGTTGTTTCCCATCTCCTTAGAATCCAAGTTGCATTACAAACATGTAATACACACATGAAAACCATGTGTCAAATGCACTCCATGGAATGAACTTTGACCTTTGTGCAGTTGATTCCTTTTATTGTGATTGTTTTCACCAACTAGTTTAATTACTCTCATTTAAGCAACTATTCATTTTGAATCATTAGTGTAATGAACCAAATTTTTAACAAGTATTGCTACAAATGTATTCAATGTTTAGTTTCACAAGTCTTGATGTTTAAAAAGAAATGATATTGAAAGTGTTTAAATCTGTTTGTATGATAATGTTTCTAGTATATTATTGTAACATTTGAAATGTAGAGATCACAAGTATAAAATATTCAAAATCACTTTTAATGTATTGGAACAATATAACCAACATTTTTATTACTTAATCCTATCTAAAATGACATAAATGAAGAATTGAAATACACTTTCACATTTCATAGATACGACATTTTTTTCTTGTCAATGGGTCTTTTTTGTGTGATTACAAAAGTTTTCGATTTACAATCCATCACCTTCTATAACCAATATTGATAGGTGACATCAACTTGACTAACTAACTTGTTACTTTTTAATGTTTGGATTTTCAAATTTGTAAGTTTGGTCTTGAATGGAAGGGGAATGGACCAATGTTGGTTGGTTTTTTTTCTAATAATAATTGCTTGGTAGGTTTTCCTTCAAATGTCTTGGGACCACATAGGTTATCAATATGAATAATTTAAAAAATTGGATGTTTAATAGGTTATCAAATAATCAGTTCATAATTATTGATTAACTTATCAATTGTACATTGCTTATAGTTTTCTTCAAAAAATTTAAAATTAAAAAAAAATTATTGTAAGAAATTTGCATTAGTATTTAAAGATTGATAATGTACCAAATGACAATTGAATCATATAAATAGGTTATTGAAAATTGAAAATTCAATACATGTAATTATCAATTTAATCAAGAATTGGCTAGTATTTAATTAATAACCAACTTGATAATTATGTCAAAATTCAATAATTGGCCCCAACATTTGAATGGTCCAAAGGTAAGAATTAACTTAAGGAAGGGAATAAAAGTATTGGACCATTTTCATATCCATTATTTATCTTTAAGGTTTGATATTTAGTGGTAAAAAGGTATTTATAGGGCCCACCCCACAAAATATATCTACTTGAAGTGGCTTTCAAAAACATCCACAACGGCCATAACCTCCACTTTATGTTTAATTGTTGTTAATGGAAGCATGGGGTTAGGTGCCATATGGTGTCACATTCATGGAACAAGTTTACAAACTAAGTGGAGTTGGTGGAAAGATGTGATTTGCTTTTGTAAGCATTAGGAGAGTAGATCTTATCTTCTTTCCTTTTGCCTTTTAGTTTCATTTGTGCATGTGTGCATGGCCCTAAGGCAATGTGCTACAACAAAGTCTTATCCCGTTCAAACTTTTTCAATGATGCACGACCATTTTTTCATCTCTTGTGCATGTGTGTGAGCACTATTGGGTTAAAGCCTTTGAATTTTAAGTTGTGCTTGATTTCTAAGGATGACATCTTTGTTGTTTTGAATGACTTTAAATATAAACATCCTTTTTTTTTTCGCATGAAGTGCTTGTTGGTTCTAATGTGGGATCCTTCAACTAGGGTCTAGAGCTAGATCTAATAAACCTTAGCAAAAAACAAACCCAAAACCTTGTCCTCTCTTTTGATGTTGATATGTCATTGCATATCTTAATAGATAGAAGAATAACTATGAAAAAAAAAAACTATCTTCCAATACATTTGGACTATGAAGTGGTGGGCTTAGATGGGAAGGTCCATTTGATGAGATGCAAAGCTGTGTACTAAAATAGAAGGCAAGGACAAACTATCAACCCTTAAATTGGATGGCTTTTTGAAACATGGTGGTATTAAAAAAACGTTAGTTGTTGTTCAAGTAGTTGGTAGAGTTGGGGAATTTTATATCAACAAGGATATTGTAATACCCTTTTAGGTTTGGAAATAATTATATAATTTTATAAACTGTTGAATTTTCTAAATATTACTAGTGTGAAATGTCAAAGTTTAGGAAATTACACCCCCCCAATTTCAAGATTTTGGGAACTTGAAACAATTATGTAAGATGTATTTAGGATCTATTGTTTTGTTTGTTTTCATCTCTTGATATCTAATAGGTAGGTGATTTATCAATCACTTACCTACATATGGGGAGCAATAATTTTAATATCTACCATGATTCACTTAAATTGTTGGATATAGTGGAATCCTTGCTACTTGCAATTAAGAATTGAGATGAGAAGAAACAATGCAATACTTCTCTTTTAATGAAATCTTTTCATGGTCATTAAATGCAATCATCATTGTTGAATTTTTCGATTTTGAATAATATTAGGACGAAATAAAATAAAATAACCATTATTATAGCCATATTTGATTTTGAAAGATAATTTTTTTATTCAACACTAGAATGCCAAATTAGACAAGGTACTATGGTAGTGCCCATTCAAGGAATAAAAGATTATACATGCATACATGGGGAGACACTACACTATAACAAACTAGGTTCAACATGGTGCCATTGTTGAGAAAAAGAAAAAACTTGTCCAATTCGTTTATAATTTTCACATGCTTTTTGAACACAAACCAATGAGTGAATATGGGAACATGGGCAAGTTGTTATTGTTCTTTGATGTGTAGACTTTCCCAAAAATCATTGATCAAATTCAACAAGTTGGGTATGGTTGAAACGATGCATTATAAGCTTGTGATCAATAGAACAAAAAAGCTTATTTAGGCCCCACATGATGTTAGGTTCTCTTCCTTGTCTTGTGATAAGTTACTATTTAAGATCAACAATCATGGGTCTTGGCGCATGCCTCTCATGTGGTTGGAAGTTGGGAGAGAAAGCCTTCATTCTTGTCCCTCCACAATCATATCTTGTTGGCATAGGGAATGAGTTAAACTTCTTCAAGTGGTGTTTGTTGTTGGTAATGATTATTTCAAAATGTTTGATGAAGTTTTTTGGAGTGCTACAAGTATATAGTCTTTAGGCTTGTTAACAAATTGTCATAGAAGCTCACAACCACCTTTATGCAAAAGTACTAATATCACCCACCCATTTGTGTAACACTAATTTCTTTCTTGTAACAATCAAATTGGAAGAAGGGAATGTTTGAATACACATCATGATCTCTTATCAATATTGCTCAACAAATGATATGATGAAGGAAACATGAAAGAATCTGCCGTAGTTAGTAAGGAAAATATTGTGTTGTGTTTGTTTGCAAGTTACATGACATCACTACTATCACCCTTGCCATGGCATTTGAACATCTTTCAATTAAATTCACATTGCTTAAAATAGGTTATTAAAGGTAAAACACTTGACCAAAGAGAAGACTTAATGCATGTCTAATCCTTATACACAAAATATCGGGTGATGTTCTTAAGATGCCCATTGGATGATTCTTTCATCACCAGGCTATTTGTTTGATGCACCCAAATTTGACTTGTTGTGAGATTGCCCTTGTGTTGTCTAAACTCAACCACCATGGTTTGACAGCCTTCCCTTGCCCCTAAAGAGAAAGGGTAATAATAATAATATGACCAAAGATATGACAATGAACTCTATCTTCTGTGAAAGATTGGATCTTTAGCTTGCCATTGTCATGCAAATGTGTTTCCATCCACATGTGATGTCTAATGGGGAAGTGGGTTGTTATCAGTATGTGAGCTACCATGATACATTTGGGAGTTGGTGGACATAGATTCAATGTTGAACTCACAGTCCAAGATTTTTCACAAGATGTTGCACCTGTGGTTTTATTGATCTATACAAAGCCGCTCATCGCCTGCTCGAGTTCTCTCACTTTAGTGACTAAGAGGTTGCGGTCCTTTTGCAATTGTGTAATGACACCTTCTCGCTCCTCCTGTGCATTCTCTAACTCTTCCAGCATTGAGCGGAGTTCTTCCATTTCCTCCTCCTCTTCTGCCAATGTCAGGGCCTTCCTGATCAATGCCTGGACCTGCCAGTCATAGAGGTGATTAAGTTTGAGAAGCAGAAACACCAAATATCCTGGCACGGTTGTCTCTTGTTTCTTCTTCCCAACTCTGACCATGTCTGCTTCTAATCACCCAATTGTCAAAATGGTTATGCAAAAGGACCCAAACTGCAAGTTGACAAAAAGATGCAAGCTGGCAGCCTACTGATGTATAGTTCAGAGCAACAATAAAAAAAATACCAGAAATGTCTATACCTTTCCTGTGGTTTGTTGAAGCCTTATGTTTTTCACTGATGAGTCCATACTCTTCTGCAATTCAGGAACTTCCACCACCTCAGTTTGTTTTTCAGCTACCCGGCGGGTGAGTTGGATGTGAATCTCACCCTTCCTCACCCCTTGCAATGGGATCCACCGATCAATGGTCTGGTTACCATGTAGGTGCTCATACTCCACATCACAATGACCTATGCTAGATGTGGGGAATATGGCATTATAGTCCTTGACATGGAGCACTAATGGACTATGGTCATCCACAAACTCCAATGTCTGCTGCCATCTTGGAGCCAATGTCTTGTAAACAACCTGTGCAAGTCCCACACATCAACAATATTAAAGACCACCATTCAACCATGTTCATGTCACAAGTCATTTCTTCTGCTCTACTTCCAACATTAGATCTGTCAGAATCACATGCACAAAAATAGTACAAGCCTTTTGAGAGGGATTTAGCAATAGAGATCAAATTGTAATTTATCAAAAGGAGCTTCTACCGTGATCCACTTGAAATCTACTGAACCCTTGCCCAAGTAATGTCAATTGCCTCAACTCACTGAAAAAAAGAGCCCAGATACGATTTCCATTGCAAACCCTTAAAAAAAAGAGCACATGAAGCTTCAATGGTCTGACCAAAAGAAAAAGCATGGCAAGACCTGACCTTGGTGTGTTTCTTGATGTTGCCGTAGCGGACACTGACATAAGGGTCACTAGTCCCACCCCAATCAGCAGCTATGAGGTCACGTGCCTCCACAATCACCAGCTCCACAATTGCCCCCTCTGTAGCTGACATTGACCCATTCTCCTCTGAATATTCACCCTACAAAAGCACCCAACCCCCGACAAATCCACAGGAATTATATGTCATCTCCTGCCTCATCCATCTCCAAATTTCACAGATTTTATTCCTTGTGACAGCAGCACATACAATCAAGCTTAAATTGTCGTATCCTTATTTCATAAGATCTGATACTTCATATAAAAGAATGTGCACAACCAAGATTAGGGTTTGATTCGGGGGGGGGGGGGCGCAGGGCAGTGCTGAGCTCAAAAATATGTGTACCTCATCATATGTATCAAGTTCCAGTTCAGATCCAAGGACCTCAATCTTGAGGCGGATTTCACCTTGTTGGGTCTTCTCCAATGGCACCCACACATCTTGTACTGTCCCATCCTCAATTGCTTGCAAATTGACACGGGCACTTCCCATATTCTCGTCACCGAAGCTGTCAGAATTGTAACACTTAATCTTCAAGTACTCTCCAGCCACTTCTTGAAACGGGAAGCCTTGATTCCATATTGGGTTGGTAGCTTGGTTCACTATCTTTGTTTTTCGCACAAGCTGTTCTTATAACACAAACAGATTTTAGAAGGTTAGTGAGAAAACACCCACCCCACTCTGATCCCCCTCTCCAGAAGGTGCCATATTGACTTGATTGAAGCAATGAAAAGAAAAAAAAGAACCTCCAATTTTACCTTTGCATAAAAGAGCTTCAAATAGGGATTAATGGAGCTGCCAGCACTCATGGGTGCTAGATTTCTGCCCTCAACTGCAGAGATCCGTAGCTTCCGGCCAGTGTATGGATGCAAACTGGGTACCGAGTTCAGTGTAATTGTTCCAGGCAAGTGATTTGCCACAGCTCTTGACCCATCAGAAAATTGCCATTCTTTCAGCTCCAACCGCACTGTTAACTGCACACGAACACACACAAACACACACACACACACACTCTCATGATGGTTTGTAAGCCTCTATTCTCTCTGGATTCACTTCAATACAGTACGGTAAGTTCCAAAAACAATTCACTACAAGTAGAACTTGGGTTATGCCCCTCCTGGAAGCAAAGCAAAAAAAGAAGCAAGAGTCATCAAGAGAGACCCAACCTCGCCTGCAGCTGTATTCTCAAGCGGTACAGTCATAATGACCTCCTTCCCACAATGTTCCGCACGCATTGCAAGTACACCAGAATTAGGTCCAACAGCCCAGAAGATTGTGGAATCATCATCTATGTACTTCATCTGCCACATACATACAAACCCGCCCTCCAGAATAGTTATCAGCATTCCAGTTCTCCAATCCTCTTGCTCTTCCCTGAGAAACTTTTAATATCAGTTTACACATTCATTGCAACAACAACAACCCACTGCAAAAAAAACTTCTGTTGAATAGGGAACTTCTGTTGTTGTCACCTTGATCTCACAGCTACCGAGAAAGTCATACTTGACATTGTTGTGACCTTGTTCATAGACATTAAGATGTACTGTGCCGGTGTTATCATGAAGCACCATGTCAATAGTCTCGTTCCAAACTGGTGATGTGCCACCATCCTGTAAATGGGTCTTGCGAGTCAAATCTTCACATGTGATCTCCACAAACATTTTCCTAACCCGACCATGAGAGCCTCCTCCTCCGTTGTTGCTACTTGTGTGGTTACTACTCCCATGGCCACTTGAACTTCCTGAGGATCTGGACTCTCCTCTCGAGTCCTCATGTCGTATCCTTGTCAGCCCATGTGCAGACACCACAGTGACAGATAAAATTCCTCCTACGGCATGCTTCTTCAAATTCACAGCAGGTAGTCCATAGCATCGTCTATTGGGTTCCACCATTGTTCTGTTCACCGTATCTATAAACAGCTTCTCCTGTGCAGCAAGAATCAGCCACAGTAAAACAAAAAAATCCTTGAATCTCTCTATTCTATGGTTTGATGGAAGACTGCTCATCAGTTCTGGAAACCATTCATTCATGTGACCAATTTTGTACACTTGAGAAATGAAAGCCATCAATCATCAGTCCATACAGGAAAAAAAAAGGTTTAAAAGACATACCAGCCATCCTGATAGAAGTGGAAGCTCCGTCTGTGGAACAGAATGGCTGCCACTGCCAAAGACTATTCCGACTTTGACTGCTGGAGTTCTTTCGAATGAGAAGAGCATCCCTTGTCCATCCAGAATTGGCAAGATTCGTAGCTGCATTGTCATGATGACTGGTGAATTGCAGCATCAATGTTAAGCCCATCATCAAGATTTAGAATCTGAAGACAATGTCATGGCAGCCCAACAATCACACCATCATCAACTAAATCTTACATCATAGGCAAGAAACTCTCTAGAGAGAGAGAGAGATCATACATCACCCTTGATGTGAAGGCTGTTGATGTCAATCCGAGCAACCTTGCCTCGTAAGGGACCACCCAGTTTGGCTGTGAGCAGCAAACTCATGTCCTTTGTGTCCCATTCAAAACCCATATGCAAGACTGCCTGCCATCAACAACAAAAACATCAAACTCTGCACAGCTTCAAAAGCAACAAAAGAAAGTCTATTCCATCAGAAAACAGTCCCCCTTCAGTAGATCATATTGCTGGCTACACTTAATTGAAGAGGAAACACACCTACCTGATCACCCTCAGTAGACCAGTATGTGCGTTGAAGGCCAAATACTGGTGGTGTTGTGCCCAACGAGAAGTCGTTTAACACCATGCTTTGCTGCACATATGAGAGCTTCTGGATCATCACTCTGATCCAACACTGCAACATCTACACACTCGCATACCACCTTGAAAGAATTGAAGATGGTGGAATACCTTTGAACATGAAAGCAAAACTTCTGCATACTATCACAAATGAAGTTGGTGTGCAGGAAAACATACAATTGGCCTTGGCTTCTTATCTTTGATCCGCTTCTGTACATATACCCAAATCCCCAAACCCCCCAAATTGCAAATTGTCAAGCGCACCCATTATGTGAGATATATACCCTAGTTCCCAAAACCCCCTGATTTACAAAAGTCAAGCACACCCACAATGTGATACATATATCCAAATTCCCCAAACTCCCCCAAATTGCAAATTTTCAAGAACACCCACATGGTACATATACCCAAGTTCTCAAAACCCCCCAAATTGCAAATGTCAACACCCACATGACACACATACCCAAATTCTCAAAAACCCCTGAACTGCAAACGTCAAGTACATCCACATGATAATACAACCAGAAGACAAAAAGTGAATTATCTTAAACAAATCATGTACTTCTTTTCAACAGGTAGTGAAACCAGCTGTCTCTTCTCAGTGAAAATATGCAAGGTAAATCGACAGGTTTCTGTAGCATGATTCTATAGTGTGTGAGTGAAGTAGGATGAGTCACCGCCACACTGATTATAAGCTTGTGAACAAGCTTGGGTTCGACGAAATTTGGCCATACGTTTGTGAGCATTTTGTTCAGCCATTCAGATGGTTCCAATGGTGTGTTTGGCTGAATAATTCCACCCCCCTCCCCCACACAGATGAGAATATCATGATCAGTGACTATTTGTTATGACAGAAATATCATCACACAAGTCAAAAAGAGAAAACGAGTGATACAATAGGAGACACAATAATAGGAGGGATGTGCAGCTGCACCTGGCTACACAAAATATGGCGCCTCCACTGATTATTCAAATTCTCCACAGTTTGCTGCAATTGGAAGTTCTGGTACTACAAAAAAGTATTCGGATACACACAAAGAATCTTTCATCAGCAGAATTTGCACCACAAGTTCATGTTTTCTTTGATGTTTTCAGCTATTTCACACAAATCCCTCCTTCTTCTTCACATATCCACACTCAATTTCCAACTAACCTTCCATCTACCCATCAAGCATCATCACCATCATATTCACTCTGTGTTATAAACCATCAATTGGGTAGTGATTTTGATGATCTTTCAATTAGCTTTACTCATGTCATTTGTGCTGAAGCAAAGGCACAAGTTCAGTGAGTACTCTGTGGTGCAGAGAAACCCATAATAATAATAATCATGAATTCTCCACATATACAAGAAACCTAAAAAGGAAAAAAGGGGGGGAAAAAATTAGGGTTGAGAGCACACAGTAGTAAAAGGAAGAATCCACTGTAAAGAAGTGCCTTGCTTTGCAAATCCATAACTAGATAGATTACCTGGAGTGCAGCCCATACTGATATGATCACAGGAATCCAGCTTGACAATGGAATCACCCACCGCTCCAGCAGCCAAGCCAACACAAACACAGGAATCAAGTAAGGTAGCACTGATTTCTCATGCACCAATTGACTCCACATGTGCTGTGCCTCTCTGGCTGCACCTCCCACTGTTCCCCTTACCATCTCTGCTCTCCACCTCTGCTGCAACAACAACAACAACAAACTTCCCCTACTACTCCTACTACTACTACTCCTTCTAAACCATGTCAAGACTGCACTCTTTATCCACCCCCACAGCTGCTGCTGCTGCTGACCTCTCTCATCATCACCATCATGACCATCAGCAAACACCAACTTTCCAACTTCTTCCTCTTCAAAACTCTTGTTGCTGCACAATTTTTTTCCTCACAACAATATCTCTCCATAAAAATTCAGTAAAATTCCAACAACAACAAAAATTTCTTTCACAGCAGAAGAAATAAATCTCTACCCATTAGAAGAAAATAAAGGAAATCCACAAGCAACAAAAATCTTTTTGCCAGCTTTGCTACTACTACTACTGCACACACCTTCTTCTCAAAACAAAATTAATCTATCCATAAATTTCTTTCTTTCTTCCCAGCAAATTACAACAAACAACAAAATTCCTTCCACAACATCAAACTAGTGAGTTTGTGGAGCTTTTGGAGCTCACCCATCACCATCCATTTAGATTCTAGTTGATGATGCTCTTCGGAGTTTGACCCATTTTTTGCACACTGAGGTTTTCTTACTAGATACGCCAAGAATTTGGCTATTTCTACAAGATTCTTCCCAGGGTGAGTTGAGAATCTTAATTCCTACAACAAAAAAAAAAAAAAGCAATTTTGACTTCAGCCACAAAAAATTTTCTTCTTCCCCCCCCCAACAAACAAAATTCCTCCCACCCCCAAAATCCTCCTCAAATTCCTTCCTTTTCTCATCC
>Ga0116231_10006476_pt1 | contig 22285 bp, 15 predicted proteins | sample S1TSphgellanicum_2_FD_89695 | JGI IMG/M metagenome (GOLD analysis project Ga0116231, IMG submission 89695) | Host-associated microbial communities from peat moss isolated from Minnesota, USA - S1T2_Fd - Sphagnum magellanicum MG | ecosystem: Host-associated > Plants > Peat moss > Unclassified...
AATAACAATTTTCAGATTTGAATTAAAAATCCAAAGTTCAAATATTAATTTTGAGATTCATTATATGAACAATATACATACGTATGCATATATATAATTTTAGTACATACATTAAAATACACCAGTATGTCATTGTAGAATACCTTTAGGATGTAACTAATTTGGTGACTACTTCGACTAATGGGACATATCAACCTATTAATGAATGAAAATTTTAATAGTTGCATCATAGTTGTGAGAATGACCAAAATAGTTGAAATTTGGTTTTGTAGTTGCAAATGTTTCCAAATCCAATCGCAAACAACTACAAGTCGCATGTAGTTGTAAATGGAGTGGTTACATTTTGGCTGATTTCTACTAGTGCATGGAAGCACTTCACATCATCATTATGAATGAATGCCATAGATTTCATCTTTCGATTACTCCACATTGCTAATATTTCTTCATCAGCTATATTGACTCCACCTTGTTCACCCTATAGACCTTTTATTGATTGTGCCCATTTATCTACTAATTGTGTCAATTCATTTGTTGATTGTGTGAATACCTTTACTTATTATGGCAACTCCTTAATCTGTGAGTATAATCAATGGACATCCAAACTTGGTTAATATGCATTCATACAAAATTTTTGCTATGACTATTGTAATATTAGTTTTCAATGCCTTTGTTTCCACCCACTTGGTATGGTTATAATAATATATTTGTTTCATGTATATCTTCATGCTGCTTAATTAGCCCCACAAAATTAAGTCCCCATTTCGTAAATGGTTCCTCAAGAAAACTTGTCACCAGTTTTGCAAGATTGAGTTGTTAATCCTCTTGTTCTTTGACATGCATCACAAGATCTACAGTAATGATGCACATTTTCGTACATAGTTCGCCACCAATATCTAACATCCAACATTTTTCAATTATTTTAGTTGTTGCAAAATGCCTTTTTGATGGTCCTTCATGCAATTTTCTCATCATAATCTCTGCTTTTATAATTGTCAAACATCCTTGTAGTCTATTGTCTTGGCCCATTCTGTACAATTCAGCATTCTTTATCGTAAAAGGTTCTATTCTCCTAACCAACTTCTACTTCAATTATACCAATAACATGCCCTCAATTTGTTTTGTTCTTAAAAATTCTTTCACATCCTTTAACCATTTAGGCTCTATGTAAAACAAATCTACATATGTGGTTTGATCAAGCACATTTATGGGTTTTACAATATTTAGTAGTTTTGACAATGCATCTACAACTACATGAATTCTGCTTGGTTTATACACTATTGTGAAGTCAAAAATCATGTAATCATCCAACCCCCTTAACACCATCACAAGGCTAGATTTGAGTTATGTAGTTAGAGTGGTGAGTCAATTCATGCAGACACCATGAAAGCCACATTTGGATGTATGAGGTGCATACTGAAGTACATAAAACACACTTTGTAGTGTGGAATATTTTATGAAGCCAAGAGCTAGTTACAAATACATGGATACACGGATGCTAATTGGGCTAACAATGTTTCAATAAGATATTAACTAGTGGTTTCATGTGTTCTTTTGGAAGTGGTGCTATTAGTTGGAACAATAAGAAATAACCAACAATTGCACTATTAAGCAAGAAAGCAGAGTATAAAGGCGCAACAATCATTACATGTGAAGTAATTTGGTTATAAAAATTACTTTTAGATTTGGGGTAGTTAGTGGATGCTCATGTCGTCATTTATTGTGATAACATTAGTAGCATATTGCTTGCTAATAACCTAGCCTATCATGTTAGGACAAAACACATTGAGATGCACTATCATTTTATCAAAGAAAAAGTTCTAATAAGAGAAATTAACTTTATTCATATTAATATAGAGGATCAAGTTGTTAACATTTTCACAAAGGCTTTAGGTATAGACAAGTTAAGGAAGTTTAGAACAATGATTGGTGTACTAGAAGTGGATTTGAATTTGACGAGGAATGTTGAGAATTCAAGCTCAACTAGTTAGGGTTTCATTAATTACTAGAGTAGGAAAGTAACTAGGTTACTTTCACAAGGTTGAATTACTTTTTTTACTTGGATTAATTTGGTTATTTTTGGTTTGGTCTCTTAGTTAAATACCTTGGTGTTGATGGTTTGGTTCTCTTTTTTATCATTGCATAAGTTTGTGTCTTTGATGTGACAAGAACCTTGAGGCGTTCTTAATGTTATGTTTCATGTTGTGAACATCATGTTTTAGTTTCCTTTCAATAAAAATTTATGTTTGCACTTGATTAAATCTCCTATTTGTTAACACATGTTTGGACAATGCATCTACATGTTTGTTCCTTCTGTAATATGTCCAAAACACATTCCTTGAAATGTCCAGTAACATGTGCTTCTCAATACCCTTTTTGATATTTCTTCAATCAACTTTTAAAATCCATGATATTCCCTTGTTGTTCCCCCTTGACCTAGATGCTACAAGAGTACATACAATCTCCTTGGCCATTACCAACTTAGATGACCAAGACCCGATTAAATGTTCCCTTAATCTAGACCTAAAATTTTCAATTAGTTGTAGGTTGTGTTTCAATGTCTTGATGTCATGCAAATAAGGTGGCATGGCATCAACAAGAATGTCATGGGATACAACCTTTTCCAAAATGGTATTATGCGCAACAATATCAAAACCTTTAAAGAAATTTCGAATGATTAGTGCCAATTGGCAAGGTCCTCAATGTAGCTACAATTGATCGATTGGCCTTTTTCACATCTTTGTTCATCGGGATGACAAGCTTCAATTCAATGCAATTTGCAAGTGCCTTATCTTCTATGATTTACTAAGTCTATTCTTCTGCATGCATTTGGGCTTGACAAAGTTGATATTTTTGTTGCCATAGTCGACTATATTCCCTTTTTTTCTATTTATGAGCTGATTCAAGATCTTCATCATCCTCACCACTAAACTCTTCATCCTCACCCCTAGACCCTTCATAAGCAACCTCACACCCAACACTTCTTTTAGGCCCTTCACCCACCAAGAATGAGAATGTTTAAGCTCTCTCAACTAAGTCACTCAAAGGTCAATTAACATACTTCCATTTGTTCTTGTAATTTCCCATTGTCAATAATACATAAAACCAACAAACAATCATAATTTCTAGATAAAAATTGACTTAACACAACAACTTTTACATAATGTCACAAAGTTCAAACATTGCATAATAAATGTTGTTACTTAGATTGATAAGGAGCATGGTAAAGATGATTACATGGTAGGTTCAACTTCTACAAGGTTCCAAATGTGCATGCGCGGCAACCACCTCGCTGGGCATGGAGAGATCACAAATGAAATTCTATGATGGCATTACACAAGGCAGAAAAAAAAAATGGTGACCATTAGAGTGCAAAGCAACAATGCTCGCCATTAAATTTAAGAGCTTTCAAATGTTTATAGATTACTTGTTTTCCTCGATTGTAGTGTCATAAGTCACTACAATGTTTTAGAGTCATTCATATTGTGACAGTCATCCATTTTTCATTTTGTTAATACATGGATGATGAAGTTTTCATTTGGTTATTTACACATAAATAAATTATTTTTGTTGAAAATAAGGAGTCCAACATGGATTTTGTACATAATTGAATTTTATTGTAGGTTTTATTTTCTATTTACTTTAAAAATACATTTAAGAACCTTCCATTTACATAATAGGCATTAAGAACATTGTAATCCTTTGTTAACATTATTCCAATTATGCAAAACGTATTTTTCAACAATAATTAAAAATATACATAATGCATCAAATTTGCTAGGAATTGCAATTAAGGCCTTCCTTACAAAGAAAGAAACATTTAATCTATATGGAATGTTTCCAAATTATGAATTTTGTGGGGCTCAAAAACATGTTGAAAGCACTATATGTATCACCAAATTATATGATGTTTTCAAGTTTTTTTGATACCAAGGCCTCATAGTCATCAAGATATGTTTTTCTATGCATTTGGAAAATAAATGGATTAGTATTACATAGCTTTAAGGACATTTGAAATTAAAAACAACAATCAACACAATCCTTCTTGTTGTTTTGTATTAGAATTAAAAGTAGTTAAACATCTTCAAATTATACAAAAAAAAAAGATTCAAAATTCACAAGTATACAAACAAATGCAACAAACCTCACAAAATTCCAACGTTTAAAAATCATGTAGTGATTTTTCAAAGTTGTGGGGGTATTAGATTTTAATGTAGTCAACATAGTCCTTTGGCTCCTCTTAGTGTATTTGGACCCAAAAATGATAAAAAAATGCGGTGAGTAGTGTGAACTACTTGTAGCTAATTACTTCAAAACATGGTTGCTTGAACTATATATGTCCATATTCTAGGTAGTCAATTTCCATAGTCTTCAACTGATAAACAATCTTATTGACATTATCTACTTCATTTGAAGACCTTCCAAGCCCTCTTGATTGCAACCTATATGTACAATCAAACTCTACAAAATTCCAATTTGTAGCTTGCTCCCATCATCAATCCTTCACATAAGTAAAACATGTTAAACATTCACATTTCACATACTAACCAATCATGGATGACTAGGCCTAAACTTAAATTGGTCAACCATATAGTTGTCACCTTTCCATTTGTTAGAACTCTGTTAAAAACTACAACTTTTGTTGGACTGTTCAGACAAAACATACCCATGATGCACATCATTCTTAAACTTGCTTCCCAGCTCCATTTGACACACCAAGAAACTGTAGCAGAAACTTAATTTGACCTTAAGCATATTGGACATGTTTGGCTTTTATTAGACCTTTTGCAAGCTTGATGGTGAATCCATTAAGCTTTAGAATACTAATTTCAAGCTACAACTAGCACATTGTTCAATTATGCCTTTTATGACCTTTTCACAAACTAGCAATTAAAGTACAACATAATTCCAAAAAAAAAACCATAAACCATATAGACTAGTTTGTGACTTTGATTAAATTCAACATTGAGTCGGATAGAATTCAAAAATTTGAAATGTAACTAGCCCATTGATATTCTAGCTTTGAGGACCTTCATGGCAAACTACATGAGTTACATGCACTATGCAAAATTGCGTCCACCAAAACCACACTATCTTACAATTAAAATTCAAAAACAACTCGTATTCAATTGTTATGTAACTATCCCTTGGGTATTACAACTACTGTGTAACTATCCCTTTAGAAATACGGTGTATTAATAAATAAATTGTCACGTCAAAAAATTAATTAGTTGTATTATAGTTGCAAGTGAGTTGAAAATGGGTCTCTTTATGGCAATTTATACATATTGTACATAAATACATTAAAGCAACAACTATGTTGTAACTAATGTACAATGTACATACATGCAATTATGCCATGTGTCCACATCTCCACCACCCATTATGAGATACATTTGCAACTAGTTTTTGATTATGATTCCCATTAATATGATAAGTATGACCATTAATGTGCCATTACTAAAGTACTATTGTTCAACTATGTTATGACTATAAAGCAATGACTTATAACTTAATAAGGATACATATTCATTAATTATTTATATCTTCATCATATGTGTTTCACTTTGAGTGATTTAAAATGTTATCGGAGCGTTACCTCAAGTTTTAGAAATCATCTTTCAAGTGCAAAGGAAAATGAATAATGAAACATTAACGAGAAGAGAAATAAGCTTTCTAACTTACAAAACATGTTTTTTTTCTTTTTTTTCTTTGGACCCCTCTTACTTTCAAACCTCATAACTTTTTTATTTCTTATTCATTTTAAATGATTTAAAGTGTTATAAGAGTGCCACCTGAAGTTCTACAAATTATCTTTGAACTCTAACAATAAAAAAACAACATACAAGGAATTTTGTGGGTGTTTGGGAACCAGCCTTTATGGTTTTTTTTTGGTTTTTGATCCCTTTATTTTGAAGGGCCATAACTTTCTCAATTCTATTCCATTTTTGGTAATGCACTAGATGCGCTAATAGGAGGGGTTCAAATTTTGTTTAGACGCCAAAAACAATGGAGCCATCCCTTTGGATTTGGCTTGCCTTGAACGTTTAAGTGTTATAATTGCAATTCAATTACAATTAATGAACAACTAAAAGATTTAACCCATATGTCTTGTCTTTGAATCTTATGTTACAAATTATATTAATAAGGCTTGTTCTTTTATGTTCTCACAATTAAAATACATGTGCCATTTTGGGATGAGTTGAAAAAAACTTAACTTAAAGGTAAAACATAAAACAAAAAATAAAATTTCATGCTTATTTTTTAATGCACTTAGTCTTGAACTTTCCTACCTACTTACCTACTTAGGTAAGTAAGTAGGTCCTACTTTTCTACCTACCTATGTAAGTAGGTAGGTAGGTAAATACGTAGGTATGTGGGTCTTAAGACCTACCAGCCTACCTACCTATGGTTACATATGACCTACTTAGCTATTTTATTTTATTTTATTTTTTGATTTTTTCCAAAATATAATTAATATGCCATGTGGCAATTTTTTATTGTGCCATGTGACCCAATCTTGGAGTATCATTAACAATCATAATGGACGATGGAGATCAATATTTTGAAATTTTTTATCTTAAAAAATTGTCATAATGCCACATGTTAGATTTTAATAGATGCATGACAATTAATGATGTTGGCATGACATCATGGGTGTAATTATAATGGAGTTGAATAGTAGTTGAAAATGAATTGTTTTGATTGAGTTGCAATTGAGTTGCACCATATATATAGTGAATTGCAAGTGTCTTTTGCAACTCTAAAATTGAGTTGCAAGGCTAGTTGCAAAATACCATTTTTTTCATAATGATGATTATGCTTGGACTTTACATGGAAACCTAAAGATAAATAGGACTATTAGTGGACTCCATGGCAAACTAGGTCATTAATATGACTACACTTGGATTTTACATCACAACTCAAAGAGAAATAGGAATGTTGGTGGACTTCATGGTAAACTATGTGACTTATATGACTACACTTGGACTTTACATCACAACTCAAAGATAAATAGGAATGTTAATGAACTTCATGGCAAATTATGCGACTTCTATGGCCACTCAAGGACTTTGCATGGCAATTTAATGAGAATTCGGATTGTTAGTGGACTTCATGGCATACTACATGGGTTACATGACTATGCTTGGACTTTACATGGCAACCCAAAGAGAACTAGGACTATAAGTGGACTCCATGGTAGACTAGGTCACTAATATGATTACATTTGGACTTTACATCACAATTCAAAGAGAAATAGAATTGTTAGTGATGACCTTAAGACAAGTTTTGACTTTTGGATTAAAATGAACTTTTAAGGAACTCAATACAATTGTCATGAACACATGCACAATTACAAGTTAACTTCAAGGACTAAAATATGACTCAACAAGGATTTTTGTGACAAACTTTAAGAGGACTAACATATTGAAGTTTTGATTTGAATACATTATGGACTTCTTATATTGAATATCAATTGTCTGCAAACTTACAATGTAGTAATGCAATTGTGGGCAAAGTTAGTAGAAAAATTGGCATAATCACTAGATGTGTTCTCACAGTTAGTAGATAAATGGGCACAATTAGTAAAAGGTGTATAGGGTGAGCGAAGTGGAGTCAGTACAAAGAATGTAGGGTGATTATAGATGTGGAGTAATCAAAAGATGAAATTTGTGATGTTCATTCATAATGATGATGCTAAGTGTTTCCATGTGGCAGTACAAGGGACACATAAACTTATAATGATGGGCCATATTAATTTCAAGGATCATGCATTAATTAAAAATTACGAGCAAATGAAAAAATGAATGTGACAAAAGCGGGATGTTTAAGGATGAGAAAATAGGATAAGCTTTGAAAGCAGTTTGTGTTTGTTGTTGGAAGTTGTGCGCATTTTTTAAGTTTTAGAATTCATAGCAGTATGAATGCAAAGAGTGCAATTGAAAAATTATAGTGAATAGCAAGGGAAAAGGAAGTTTAGAGGAGTGAACACAAACGAAGGTAGGAGGAGGAAGCGGAATTGTTGATAACAACATAAGTAAAAGAGGAGTTGAAAAGAGTAAAACAAAAAATGTTGAATATTCAGCTGTTGGTTGTAAGGTCGTTGTTGCATTCATCATCATCTCTAGAATGTGTAAAAGGGAAGGCATATAATGTGAAAATACAGTTTGTGGAGATGATAATTCAAGACATAGATTTAACTGGAACATCTAAAGTTGAATTTTTGCATAAAAGCAGACAACATTAGCGTGGAAGAAAGTAGACAGGACCAGGAGCTACATTAATAGATCTAGTGTGCCTTGAGGAATCGAAGGAAAATGAAGATGAGAAACATCATTTTGTGGAGGCACAAACAATGCAAAAGGATCCAAGGGAGGAAAACGTTGTTACGTAGGAATAATAGCTATTCACAGAAATGTAATTGAATGTACATCAAGCCATAAAGGTGCAGGCAACGATAGAAGCACATTGAAGGTTGATGGAAATGGAGTAGCATGAAGTAGAAATGGCAGTGAAAAGAAGATGCACAATCCTGGATAGAGTTACACTTTTGGTGAAAGGCATTAAAATTCCAAATCTTGAGCATTTCATGTGGACACAAATGAAACAGAACTATGAAAAACATATAGAGTGAATGGAGAACTAGAATGATATTGCTATAGAAGAAAACTAGGCTTCTAAAGCAGGGCTTGTGTTTTTGTTTTTGATGGGGTGGGAAGCACCGATGCTCGATGTAATGTTGGAATTTCTGAACACATTTTTTATCAAGGGGGTAAATATCTACTTTGGGCATAAGGATAAGGTGTATGCAATCAACAAACAACTAATTGTAGATGTTTTTGGAATGTGTGTGGAAGGGTTTGTGGAAAAACCAAAAGGATAAGTTATTAAGTCATTAATAGTTCAGGCATTAAAATGTTGTAGAGTTGCACCTACAAATTTTTCTCTAGATCAATGGAATGCAAAAAGTTTGGGTTTGCAATACTTTATTATATATCTTGCCATTATATCTATCATTCATGAGAAGGACAATATTTTAGCAACAAAAATGCTATTACATTGGTGAAAGCAGAAAAAGGGTAACAAGTAGATTGGGCATAGATTATATTCAATAGTTTGTGTAGTGAGTTGGATAGGTAATATAAGTATGTTAAGGAGAATAAGGGGGATAAGAAAGATAGGTTTTGTTAACAAATAAGAGATCTACTCAAGTGCAAACATAAATCTTTATTGAAAGGATACTATAACATGATGTTCACATCACAAAACATAACATCAAGAACACTTTAAGGTTTTTATCACATGAAATACACAAACTTGTGCAATGAAGAAAAGAGAACCAAACCATCAACACAAAGGTATTTAACTAAAAGACCAAACCACAAATAACCAAATTAATATAAGTAAAGAAAGTAATTCAACCTTATGAAAGTAACCTAATTACTTTCCTACTTTAGTAACTAATAAAACCTAATTAGTTGAGGTTGAATTCTCAACACTCCCCCTCAAGTTCAAATCCACTTCTAGTACACCAAGCAATTTTCTAAACCTCTTTAACTTGTCTATACCTAAAGCCTTTGTGAAAATGTCAAGAACTTGATTTTTAGTATTGACATGAATAAGGTTAATTTCTCTTGTTAAAACTTTTTCTCTAATAAAATGGTAGTGCACTTCAATGTACTTTGTCCTAGCATGATAAACCAGGTTGTTAGCAAGTAGTATGCTACTGATGTTATCACAATAAATGACAACAGAAGTATCCACTGACTATCCCAAATCTGAGAGTAGTTTTTATAACCAAAAGACTTCACATGCAACAATTGTTGCACCTCTATATTTTGCTTCCATGCTTGATAGTGCAAATGTTAGTTGTTTCTTACTACTCTAACTAACAACACCACTTCCAAAAGAAAACATGAAACCAGTAGTCGATTTTCTATTTAAAACATTTCCAGCCCAATTAGCATCCATGTATCCATGTATTTGTAACTGGCTCTTGGCTTCTTAAAAAATTCCACATTGCAAAGTATGTTTTATGTACCTCAATATGCACCTCATTACATCCAAATGTGGCTTTCATGGTGTTTGCATGAATTGACTCACCACTCTAACAGCCATCAACATAGATGACTATGACTACAATCCCATGATCTGTTTTTTTCACATATAGTGAAAAATCTGCATTAGATGTTTGAAATCCACTTGTGACAAGATATTGACCTATCTTGTTTGACCAAACTTTAAGTGCTTGCTTCAAGCCGTACAAAGGTTTTTTCAACCTACAAACCAAATTAGGGTGTGTTTGGTCCACATAACCAAACAAGTGGTGGTTGTTCCATGTACACTTCTTCCTATAAATCTCCATGAAAAAAAACATTCTTTACATCCATTTGATGTAAAGACCATCCTTTTGCTGCTGCCATAGCAATGATTGTTCTTATAGTTGTCATTTTGGCAACTAGACTATAGCTCTCCTCATAGTCTATGCCATAAGTTTGGGCATAACCTTTGGCAACCAATCTTGCTTTATATATGTTCACAGATCCATTTGCATTGTGTTTAATTTTGTACACTCATTTACACTCAATTGTTTTCTTGTCCTTTAGTAAAACTATCAATTCCCAAATAGCATTAGCATCCAAAGCCGCCATTTTTTCATCCATGGCATTATCCCATTTTGGGTTTCAACCACTTGTTCAAAACAAGTGGGTTCAACCTCCTATATAACTCTCACCATGTATGCGTAATGATGAACTACAAAGCCATCATATGTGAGTTTTTGTACAGGGTACTTGATTCATGTGAATCTTTATACTCCACTGTTGTTGTCAGGTGTTTTCAAAACTTTCTTGGCCATCCAAGCTCTAGGAATAATAACTGAAGGGATTTTTTATTTTTCACCCACACTTTTCTTTGAATCACTTGATTCATCATCTACATCAGGATTTCTAGATGATGTTTGGGAACTACCACATACAATATTTGAAGATCTTAATATTCCTTTCCATGGAACACTATTAAACCCACTAATTGAAGATTTTTGTGGTCCACTAATTAATTGTGATTCTTGTTCCACATTTGATGAAACATCACCATTTCTAGGCTCTCCATCTTCTACTATCTTCAGTGGTGAATACCAACTAACCATCTCATCAAACACAACATCTTTACTCACTTGTAACTTTTGAGTGGAAGGGTTGAAGCATCTATATCTTTTTTGTTTTGAAGAATATTCAATGAAGATACACTCCTCAGCTTTTGGGTCTAGTTTTGATCTCTTTTCGTCAGGAACATGCACGTATGAGATGCAACCAAAAATTCTTAAGTGTGAAACATCGGGTTTCTTGCCTGTGAATTCTTTTTCAAGTGTCATGCCATGAACTACTGTTGTGGGTGTTTGATTCATGATATAAACTATAGTTGCTACCACTTCAGCCCAAAAATAATTTGGCAAATTCTTCTCATTTAACATGGCACGTGTTATTTCTGAATTCATTTGACAAATACTCACCCCTCCATCGGACCTTAAGCACTTGATGTTCACACCCTTCTCCTTCTCCACCATTGTTTTGAAATTCAAAAAATGTTGAAACACTTCACCTTTGTGTTTCATGAAGTAGACCCACACCTTCCTTGTGTGGTCATCAATGAAACTCACATAGTACTTGCATCCTCCAATGGATTCTGTTTTCGTAGTCCACACATTTAAGTGGATCATTTCCAAAAGTTTGGAACTTACATGAGTTGTTTGACTTGAAAATGGATGCCTAACTTGCTTCCCCAATTGGCATGCTTTACAAACTTGTGACATCACCTCTTCTGTTCTAAATTTGGGAAGACCTCCAACAAGATTTTGTTTCTCCATCAGCTTAAAATGTTGGAAATTAACATGGCTAACTCGCTTGTGCCAAATTCCAATGTCTCCAGCTCCTTTTCCATGTGTGAATAACAAGGAATTCACTTTAAACATGGTCACATCCAAGGTGAACATTTGTCCATTCCTTTCCCCTTTTACAATCAATTTGCCTTGGTTCTTCATGTCTTCCACAAAACATCCATTTGGGTTGAATGTCACTTGTAAACCTTGTTCCACCATTTGGCCTACGGAGACCAAATTTTTTATTATGGTTGGAACATGAAGTACACTTTCAGGTACTTTGTTTGCCCATCTTGCATGGACAATGGCACCTTGCCAATTTGTGTGATGGGATGTGTAGTGTCATCATCAATTTCCACAAACCTTGGTGTCTTCAAATCCTTTATGTCTCTAAACCATTTTCCATGACTAGTGATGTGGTTTGAAGCTCCAAAATCCACATACTAGACATTGTTATCTAATACACCTTTTATCATTGAATTTGCCATGTGCTACATCACAAACAATTGTTCATCACCTTGATTGCTAGTTGAGGCATAATTCCCTTGTTGCAACTTTCCATTTCATGCATCATGCTCCCTTTGATAATAGTTTTTTGCCATGTGCCCAGGTTTCTCGCAGTAGTAGTAATTTGAATCGCTATTTGGTTATTGACCTCAATGATTTCCACCACAACCTCCATGAATTCCTCGATTTCCTCTGCAACCAAAGTTTCTTTGTCCACCTCCATGAACTTGACCTTCATGTTGATGATGTCCACCATGCGAGCTTTCGTGTCGACCTTGAAATGAAGTTTTACCACCTCTACCTTTACTTCTATTAATATTTGAGTAGAAAGCATTTTCTTGTGATCTTCCATTGGATGAAATACCAACAATTCTCATTTCTTCACTTATAAGTAATGTTATTAAGTCTTGGAAATCAGGAAATGTTTCTAGAACTACAATTGAAGTACGAAATTGGCTATAGTTTTTTCTAAATCCATTCAAGGTGATGGCCATTAGATCTTCATCATCTACAGGGGCTCCTATAGATAGAAGAACATCTACAATGTTTTTCACCTTTGTAGAATAATCATTGATATTCATCTTGTTTTTCTGTGGATTATACAATTTTTACTTAAGTTGCATTTTACGGGCTTATGTATTAGTGCTATACATCTTCACCAATGCATCCCAAGCATGCCTGGGTGATTTTGCATCTTCAATATGCACAATCATGGAATCAGACACACTCAAAGAAAGCCAATACATGACTTTCCTTACTTTTTCATGCCAAGTTTTATTGGTATGAATTTGTTGTTGTGTGGGGTTTTTTGGGAGAGGAGGTTCTTCTTCATCACCAATTATGAATTCCCAGTAGCTTTTCCCCATCAAGAAATTCATAATCCTAAATTTCCACACTTGGAAATTGTTCTTGTTTAGTTTCTCAATTGCAATTTGAGAAAGACCGTCCGCCATCTCTCAAAGCAACATTCAATGTCTTCTTAGGGTTTCACAAATGATTCTAATTCCTTCCTTGGGTTTCTAGGATTAGGATTAGGGTTTTCCTTCCTTGGGTTTCTAGGACCAAGGTTAAGGTTAGGGTTGAACAAGATGGACGTTACATATGTATGTATGTCTTGAGATTTATACGAAATTTTATACTATACATGGGTTTTATGTATATGTACGTATCTCGTATAATATTTCGTATGATATTAAGTACATGATTACATACTACATTTTTGTATGAAGGTTTTGATAATGTATTTGCTCTTCCCAATCTTCAAATTCCTTCCTTCAAGTTCTCCCAAGTTGTGTGTGCTCCATCTCAAAAATTTGTTTTGATGTCTTCTTAAAACAAACTTCTGTCATAGCACCTTTGCAAAGTTACACCGTTCACATATAACCTTGGATCAATCTGAAATTTTGGTGAAACATGAAAAACTATGTCTACTACTAGTTCTCAAAATTTTAACTCATTTAATTTCATAAGATGAAAGATCGTTCTACTTCCTTGAAATCACCTCAAACTAAGACATGAACACAAAATGACTTACAACTCACTCTTAGCAACTCCAAACTCCTTGAAATTTTGGATGACACATTAGATATATATATTCATATCTATATCTGATCAAAATGTCAGCTCTATTGATGATGACCACAAAGAGTTATCACTTTGAAAAGAAATTAACTTCAAAACTGAGACTAAAACTTTAGATGCTTAGATTTCTCTTAATATAAATCCAAACGACATGAAATTTCTTTTACATATATATTCTTTTATGATTTATAAAATCCCAAAGTTATAGATCCAAAAATGTTCAAACAAAGGAGATATGACCAAAAACCCAAATCTAGCACAAAGTTTTCAAAGGCTCATAACTCTCACAAAACATATCCTTTTTTTTTGAAAATTTGAGAATAAAAGTGTTTTATAGTCTTCTATAATCTCTTTGAGTCTCACTCCAAGATCTTTTCATAGTAGATCTAGATCTAGATTTAAAGATCTAACTTCCACAACCCTTAATATGTTGATTTCCTTTCACTTCTTTTCATTTCTTTTCTTTCTATTCAAATTCTTTCCTTTCCCTGTTTTTCTTTTGCACTTGACAAACTCTTATGATATTACTAGAAACTCTCAAGCTCTAATTCTAGAGACTTTCTAGCTCTAGATCTCTTTCAACTTTCACATTCAATAACCTAATTTTTGATACCATGTTAACAAATAGGAGATCTACTCAAGTGCAAACATAAATATTTATTGAAAAGAAACTACAATATGATGTTCACAACACAAAATATAACATCAAAAACACTTGAAGGTTCTTGTCACATGAAATACATAAACTTGTGCGATGAAAAAAAGAGAACCAAACCATCAACACCAAGGTATTTAACTAAAAGGCCAAACCACAAATAACCAAATTAATATAAGTAAAGAAAGTAATTCAACGTTGTGAAAGTAACTTAATTACTTTCCTACTCCAATAACTAATGAAACCTAATTAGTTGAGCTTGAATTCTCAATAGGTTTACTGTAAATCTCCCATGGTATTAGCAAAAATCTTTCATTATTTGTTTGTGCATCAAAAGGACAATCCACATAAACTATTGGCCAAGGTTAAAAGAACTAGGAAAGAGATGCTGAAAGCTTTAGAGAATAGAAAAAAAATTGTAGTAGACTTTCCAAGAAATGCTTTTAAGAGGAAGAACAGAGTTAAGGAAGGAGGAGCTTTAGGTTGAAGAATGAAGAGGGAATAGGAGAGCACAAATTTGAAGGCATAGAAAATGATGAGGGGCAAAATGGAACCATTTGCAATACCAACAGTGGTAAGGGTAGTGCCACTAGTGGTATAGGTAGTTAAATAGACTCCAACAGTACCATAGATGACATCTCCATAAGAGAGACAACTAAGGGAGTAAAGGCAACAGATACCACAGACGACATTGCCACAAGAAAAATAATTGCAAGAGTAGAGCTAGGGAGTTAAGAGGGAACATGACATACGATTTCTAGAAGGTGAGGAACATCTACATTTTGAAAGGGATGTATGTGAAGATTGGATGGAGACCATTATAACTCTAAAACATTTTCAACATTTATAACAACATTTGCAATAACAATAATAACAAAAACAAGAAGGTTTATAGGTTATTGAACTACCAATGGAGAGAGTGGTGACACAACCTGCTTTTGAAAAATTTAGACTAGCAAAACTATAAGTACCACCTAGTAGGCCAAAATCTATAGAGGGATTCCCATTTGAATTTGAATTGGGGACAAGAATGATATAAGAATTGGGATCATATGTAAAAGGATTTGAAGATCCTACGACATGGATAAGTACATCAAAATCTATGGAGGAGGTTGCTGTAGAAGTAATGAAAGTAAATAAAGTAGCTAAGTTATTTTAGACCATGGCAATTGTGAATCTAAATATTAGGAATTTGACTTTGGAAGTAAACATTTTGAAGAATAAATTAGTTACGGGGGAAAAGGAGAAAGCAATGTTTGACGCACTCCTAAGTCCCTTGTTGAACTCACATGAGAGTCTAATTATGTAGAGTTGCGGAAAGTTGGGACTTGGGGGTTGCTCCCGATTTCCAGCATTAAAAGGGGGTAGAGGGGCGTGTTAGAAGTCCCAGGATTAGACTAGGAAGAGGGACTAGATTATCAAGCTTGAATCTGCATCCAGAAACCAACCGCAAAAGGTTAATTAGCATTCGGGAACACCCTTGAGTGTTGGGACAAGCCACGGGCACTTTGACACACAAGACTCACCACGGCCCAAACTCGGGGGAAGCCACCACCTTCCCCCATATAATATTCTCTGCATCTCACCACGGAGGCCACATCCGAATAGCTCTTTTTCCCAGGACTCCCAAGGAGGAGTCCTGAAACTGTCTTGGGTTAGAGTCTTGGGACTTTGGATGCTCATAACTCCTCGCCCCAAACTCGGATTGCAACGAGGTCTAAACCAAAGTTGTAGCTCTCCTCGAGAGCTTTTCAACACCATGTTGCACTCCTTCAAGCAACATCAGGAAAAGGTCGATTCCCGACTTTTAGTGGTTGAGAGTCAAATTGGCAATTTGACTCTTGGCCTTTCTTTTGCCCATAACTTGGGCTATAGATGTCCAAATGGCACATGCGAGGCCATTTTGGGCATGTACACTTCAAGACCTTTCCATTGATATAAAGAACATTTCAATGTGAGGTGTTTTGATTCTTGAACTCGAGCTTTGAGTTTTTGGGAGTCCCAGAGGACTCCATTTTCCCCCTTTTGGGAGTGTGAGTTGCATTCTCACACTTAGCCCCAAAGTGGGGTTGCGACAATGTTACAAGAGGAATTGGATAAAAAGAAAGATTCCAAAAGGGGTATAAACATAATGTGAAAATTTGGAAGAAGAACATGGTAGAGGTTGAGGAAAAAAATAAAATACTCATTAAGAAATTGTAAGATGAAGAATTGCAAAATTTAAGGCAAAAGGTTGAAATTTGGGAAACCATAGAAAAGAAGTGGACAAAAACACTATTTTTTCATAAGAAATAGCAAGAAGCTTTAGATAGTCAGGTGAAAACATTGACTAAAGAAAATAAGGAAAAGGAGAATATTTTGATAAATTTGAAGAATGTATTTTTATTATAATTTGAGGAGTTTAAAAGAAAGACACTAGAGGTAGAAAAAAAGTAGTTCATGGAGGACAAAAAGGAGTATCACAAAACTCTGCGGCACTTACAAGCATAGTTAGAGATGGCGAAGGAATATAATAAGAGTTTGGATTTAATTGGTATCAAGAAAAGACTAGAGGATTATGAATAGGTGTTGAAGTACTATACATTGATGAGGACAAAGAACAAGATGAAGGACTTTGAGGTAGAATCTAAGGAATAGTGGGAAGTTATAGAGGAATATTTTACAAAGGAGTTGGAGAAGAATCTAGTTTAGCATAAAGTTAATGAAAGAATTCTAAGGTATAAGTTAGAAATTTATCAAAAGAATTTTCTAGATTTCATTTGTGGTAATCCAACAAGTATAGAGGTATTAGGCCAAGATGAAGAGATAAAAGTAGGGCCTAGTGGGACAACTTAGGAGGAGGAAGTACAAATTAAGGAATCATAGGACCTCATAAGTGGAGTAGTTCAAGAGGAGGTTAGCTAAAGATACCACAAGACCTTAAAGGAAGGGGTCAGGAAAAAAAAAGAACTAGAGGGAATTCAATAATAGGAAAAGGTGGAGGCTTTTCTAGCACCAGTTGAAGAGATATCCAAGATACAACATCTGGACATTAAACCACAAATTGAATTAATGGGGGAAAATATTTGAACTGCAGAGAAAAACATAGATATAGGACCACTAATTTTTATGTAGATTGGGATTACAACACTATGCTAGGGGACATATATGTTTAAAAGGATATAGAATACTATCATTTAATTTTTGTCATTTTGCAAGGATTTTGGGGATGAAATCCAAAGTATAGAGGGGGTAATGTTAAGGGGGTAAATTAAGTATGTGATTCGAGATGAACAAGGCAATTAGGATAGGGATTAACCAGGGAACCTTTTTAGTTTGAATTTTGAATTTTTGTTGTTTTGGATCATAATGATGTGACTTGGGATGGTACTAAAGGGGGGAGTTTTGGAGAATAAAAATAAGATGAGACATGGGGGAGTGGGAGGTTTTTTTGGAAAAGGAGAATAGGAAGAGCTGGAGGTACTTGAAGTAGAAAACCACATTCTATTTTGATATAACATTTACTCTAAGTGTTGTTTTGGGATTTTTAAAACAAAACATGGGATTACGTTGTAAATTGGATTCATGTTTTTAGTAATATAGAAAAACATAAACTTCTATAGTGAATTTTATGTTCATCTTTTGTGTGGATTTCCTCCAATGTTAAATTATGATGAAATGAATTGTAATCATGTGTTTGGAATTTTTTATAATGTATCTTGAAGTGTAGATTTTGGTTATATGTAATAACCATTAATCTAATGTTGGAATGAATGGTAATGTTAAATTTGTTGAAACTTAATACACAAATAGTGAACATGAACATGTGAAATGCAAATATGTTGTTATAGTAGTGTGAAATATTTTGCAGGAAATTAAATTTCACTTCTACTAGCTTATCACCTAGCCTACCTACTTTAACCCCCTAAACATATACATAGATTACAAGTATTAGGAATTGAACCTTTGACCTCCTTAATGATAAACCAAATATTTAACCAATGGACCACATCATCAAAAGCTAATTTTTGTCAAGTTTTTTATTTCACATGCTTATTTCGACACATCATTACTAACACGCCCCCAAGCTCTTTAATAGATTCAAATGTGAGTTTGAAGTGAAAAGAATGGAAGAGCAAAGGGTTGGGGCACGTTCCCTGGCTCGTAGCATTTTAGGGGTAAAGGGGCGTGCTGGAGCTCTGAGATGGGATTAGGAAGAATGACAAGTAATTAATCACTCACAAGGATTTGCACAAAACCAAACAACAAGTTGGTTAATGCATAGTTGGAGCACTTTTGGTGCTAGGATGAACACGAGCAAATTTGAACTCACAAGACTCATCACGGCCTGGACTTGGGGGAAGCCATCACTTTCCCCCTTATAGGAGATTCTATGCCTCTCCACAAGGCCCACATCCAAATGACATTTTGTCCCAAGACTCCCAAATGGGAGTCCCGAAATTCCCCAAGTTGGGATTCCTGTGATTTTGAGGCCCCATAACTTTGTGTGAAGACCTTTGATTGAGATGAAGTTTAAAACAAAATTGTAACCTTTGTTGAGAGCTTTCCAACGGTATGTTGCATGTCACCTGCACATAAGGAAATCGGGTCGATTCTTGACTTTTAGTGGTCGAGAGTCCAATTGCCAATTTGACTCCCGGCCTTTCTTTTGGCCAAACTTCTGTTTTAGATGTCCAAATGGGTCATGCGAGCCAATTTAGACATCTACGTTTCAATAGCTTTTTAATGATATCAAAAAACTTTTTAATCCAATGGATTTTGACGCTTACAATCGCCCTTTGAAGATTTAGGAGTCCATTGGAACTCCAACTCCCAAAATAGGAGTTCACTTGGGAATGTGAGGGTTCATTCCCTCACACTTTTTTGCATTCCCGGGAGCATGAGATGTGACCCCCAAGCTTCCTTCTTGGCCCACAACCTTGCAAACCTTTGCCTTAGTTGCAAGCTTAAGGCTAGGGTTACGACAATTATGAAACTATGAAGTACGTAGGTAGGTATGTTGTAGGAGGTAGGTGGGTGGGTGGGTGGGTAGGTAAGTAAATAGGTAGGGAGGTAGGTGGGTAGGTAGGTAAGTAAATAGGTAGGGAGGTAGGTGGGTAGGTAGGTAAGTAAATAGGTAGGAAGGTAGGTGGGTGGGTAGCTAAGTAAATAAGTAGGTAGGTAATTTATAGGTATTGTGGGTGGGTGGGTAGCAAGGTAAATAGGTAGGTAATAATTAATAGGTGGGTAGGTGGGCGAGTTGATAAGCCAGTAGGTAGGTGGGTGGGTGGGTGGGTAGGTAGGTTGTAGTAGGTAGGTAAATACGAAGGTATGTAAGTAGGTAGGTTGGTAGGTTGTAGGTAAATAGATAGGTAGGTAGGTAGGTAAAAAGGTTGTAAAATATGGTAGATAGGTAGGTAGGATGCCCCATTTGACTATAATAACATTGGCCATCTTGATTAAATGTTTTACTTGATTAAAACCCTATTGGCCATTTTGACCATAGGTGTCATTTGTTTATTTCCAACTTGACTAAATGTTCCAATTGACTAAACATCATTTGGCCATTTTGACCAAGGTGGTGAAGTTTTTTTCCAATTTGATTAGATGTCCAAATTAACAAATAGTCAAATAGGTCATTTCAACCAAGTGGATTGGTCAAAAGATACACATGTCATTCAAGCCCCTAACCTTTAGTCAAAATGTACATGTTCACTAATCAAAAAAGACCAATAAGTCAACTTGAATTGTTTGAAAAACCAAGAATTTTAGTAATGAGAGCATGAAGTTTCTTTTATTTCTACAAATGAGGAACTATTTAACATGGAAATAACCTACTATGAAAATGAAAATGGTCATGAAACGAAACTTACTTTTAAAATTAGCTTGTAAATAAAACACCAATTGTCTAATTGAATACAATTCCTTACACGTCCAAAAAAAAACAATCTCAATTGATGTTTAGTGTCGACCTTTGTAAACCTTGAAAAGAAGAAGGAATGAAAAAACATACAAAAAGATTGATACAAACATGAGCCCAAAACTATAAAAAAAAGAAAAGTCCAACAAAAAACCTTATTTTAGCATTTAGTTTATTTTATTACAAGCAAAATGGTGACCTCTAACAAACTTTTTGCAGCTTGTTAGGACTCACCTTTAGACTCCTTATGCTTGCAGTTAAGCAATCACTCCATGCATCAAATGTTCATTAACAATCTATGGGAATGCAATCTTCTTGATTAGTGATAATCAATCTTCAAGCAACAAGTGACATGACTTTAGGTTCAAACTGTTCAATAACATGCAAAGAGCTTGCGTTGTAACTAATTAAGGTGTCACATTGTGTTATAACATTATGTTCATCGATGTTGACATCTATTTAAGGTGTTATAATCAATTTGTTGATAATTTTTAAAGTATTAATTAAGGTGTGTAGCCCTACCTTCCCCACATATATTAATTACAAACCTAGGTCGGAAGAACTTAGGTTGCACATCAATTCAGAAAGTTCATGAAATTGTGAACCTTGGAACTATTTTACTTTAGTGGAAAAAGTAGGTGGCCAACTTTAGATTGTTTAGAATATAAAATCTATACTTCACCAAACATTACCTTTTTTTGCCTAAAATATATCACCATAATGTGCTTTCACCCATCAACCTTGAGAAATTATAACACATTAAACTAGGCACTATGATCATTCAAAAAATCTCTAGACACTGTCATCATCTCCCTTGATCTAGCCCTGAATTCTAAGAGAAAATATTCTATTCCAACCTTGAAGCTTATACATAGCGGAAGTGTTTGCAACAAACTAAAAAACCAAAGATCTACAATGGAGCATTCTTCCTCAACTGCACCACAAAGACAATGATAACTACACATGCAAACCCACAATTCATCACTTAAACATATAAAACTTAGTTCTTCGTGTCTTTGCCCCTTTATAGTCCTAGCAAGGCTTTCTTATCTTTGTGTTCCATCGTGATTCACATTTCCTCCAAGGATAAACACCAAGCAATTAAGAATTCACTCCATTGCAAGAACTAGCTCAGTAATGCCACTCTTATTGAATAACAAACATTAAACACACTTACCTGCCAACAAACAAACAACACCAAAATGTAGAAAATAACAATAGACATTGGACTCTCGGCGTCCACAACACTTCATGGTGAGTGATTGTTTGGTAGATTGGCAGCTTCTACCAGTCACCCATCAGAAATTAGGGTTATCCCTTTTTCCATCCATTCACCTTCATCCCCTCGCGCAGAAGATTCTAGACACTGGTTTTAGGTTATTGATGATGGTTCTCAAAATCACAGAACTGGTTTTGATCCTTGAGGGGGTTGTAGAAGGGGGGCGGGAATCACAATTCCAGGTTTGACATTTAACTGAGGTTCTAAAGAATCCAAAGAATTGGGTTAAAGAACCTACCCTAAACTGTTGATTCTTTGTTGATTTCTTCATGAGAACCACTAGGGATTTTGGGAAAAAATTCAAAAACCTAAATATGGAGGCTTTTTTAATTCTAAAAAATTAAAGAACTGGAACCAAAGGTTCTGCGATTCTATTTTTTTCCATAAAACTGGAATTGGAAGTTCTGCGATTCTATTTTTTTTCATAAAACTGGAATTGGAGGTTCTTTTATTTCTAAAATTCATGAGAATCACTAGGTTTTTTATGAC
>Ga0116231_10006477_pt1 | contig 22282 bp, 14 predicted proteins | sample S1TSphgellanicum_2_FD_89695 | JGI IMG/M metagenome (GOLD analysis project Ga0116231, IMG submission 89695) | Host-associated microbial communities from peat moss isolated from Minnesota, USA - S1T2_Fd - Sphagnum magellanicum MG | ecosystem: Host-associated > Plants > Peat moss > Unclassified...
GTGCTGTCGGAATTGTTTCTCTGAAATCTAAGCCATGGAATGCTGGCACTTGATTTTCTGCTTGTCTGAGTCGAGTCAGTGTGAGCTAAGTGTGAGAAAGCTCAGAGGATTGCTCCTGTAGCTAGGTTATGAATTCAAGCTTGGAAACAAGGGAAGGTTGTCTGTCCTGTTGTGTTCTGGCCGTAAGGTGCCATTGTGCTTGATCAGTCAGAGCACGCGAAGGAGGAGAGAGGTTGCTGGCTGCCATGATTGTTCTGCGTCTCTCTGGTGTCCCTCCATTTTTTGGTTACAAAGGTTTTTTTATTGGTTCATATTAAATAACATTTTCTTTTCAATTTTGTTTGTGTGTTTTTGATGTTCCAAATACACCTCCTTATATAGTTTACAAGATGGAAATGAAGGACAAAAAATATTGGATAAATTTTATAATTACAACCTAATCACAAACTAATCTAGAAATAGGTTTTAACTAGGCAAATTTATCCCATATCTTTTGTTTTTTTGTCAATGTTGTAAACTATATTACTAAATGTGCACAATAAAATTTCTAATACAAATTAAAATAAGATCCTCCTAAAATGGTTGCATACCTACCTAGGCCTTCCCTACCTACCTACCTACCTACCTAGATATCTACTTACCCACCAAATTTAACTTAACCTATTTACCTAGCCAAACTACCCACCTAACCTATTGACCTACATTCATAACATACCAACTTAATTAACATATATAAATATATATAATTAATTAACTTAATCAACTTATATTAAGTAATACCTACCAATTACTATCCAATATAACTTTTTACCTATTAATGTAACTTACTACCCTATTAATTAACCTAGCTTATTAACTAAAGCAGTCTACATTGCACATGGCATTTATGCCTAGACCAAACATGCCACATGGGACCTAGGTTAAACCTTGGCTAAACATTGATTATATTAGATTCTGGCTAGAAATTTTGATTAAATCAAAACTTGGCAAAACATTGGTTAAATTAAAATTTCTAAACATTGGCTAAATTGAAATTTGGCTAAATTTTGGTTAAATATTGGTTAAACCGTTACTAAACATTAACCAAATAAAACATTGCTTAAGTTTTATTTAAAAATTTAATTTAACTAAATTACAATTTGCATAACCTTAGCTAAACATTAGCTAAACAAATATTTGGCTAAATTATAATTTGCCTAAACCTCGGGTAAAACATTGGCTATAGTAAAATTTGGTTAAACCTTGGCTAAACATTGGTTAAATTAAAATTTGACTAAACCTTGGCTAAATTATAACTTGGTTAAACCTTGGCTAAACATTGGTTAAACAAAAACTTGGTTAAACCTTGGTTGAATTATAACTTAATTAAACCTTGGCTAAATAAAATTTTTAATAAAACTTAACAAAACTTTAAAATTTGGCTAAACCATTGTTAAATTCAAACTTGGTCGAACCTTGGTGAAATTAAACCTTTGTCAAATTTAGTAAACCAGAAAATTGGTTAAACTTTGAATAAACTTTGGTTAAATTTTAAAACTTGATTAAAAGTCATATTTAAACCTTAATGAAACTAAAACTTGATTAAACCTTGGTGAAACAAGAACTTGGCTAAACCTCAAGTGGAAAAACTAAAACTTGGTTACATTTAGACAAAATTTTGGTTAATATTTGATGCCTTTAATTTAACCATCACTATACCTTGAATACAAATTTAATATACATGAAACGCCCATAATACAATAATAATAACCTTAATATACCTTTAATACATTTACACAATTTTTGTATACCTTATAACCTTAATAGAATTTTAATATTAAACCTTAAAAATACCATAAACCCTATCCATAATATATCATTAATATATACAAAATATAACTTTAATATACCCCTACAGATGTACTATTAATGTACACCTAATATACTCCTATATAATTATATCAAATTATAACTTTTAATTTGTAATGCAATTAATGAAATTTACTACCATGTTTTTTGAATGAAAATACAAATACAAATCATCCACATGGAAGGCTAAAGCTTTTAATAATCATAATGTAGTCACAAGACAATCACATAAATATCAAAAGTAGTTAATAGTTGTAAAAATAGTCACAAATGACACATAATCAAATGTACTTGTAAAGTTGATGGTTACAAAATACAAGATTTATATTGTTCCTACCTAATCTTACCTATAACCTACCTCTACATGGTATGTTGGGTAGGTTAAAAGTAGTCAGCTAATTAACTAGGCTAGGTGGCTAGGTAGGTGATTAAAATAAGTAAGCAAATGCATTATGTTAAATACTTAAGTTAAGTTAGGTAAATTAAATGGCTAGGTAAATTAGGTAGGTAGGTTGTTTAAATTAGATACATAGGATAAGTAAATTAGGTATTTATTTGGGTAGCTAGGTTAGGTAGGTAGTTAAGTAATTAGGCTAGGTAGGTACATAGGTTAGATAGTCAAGTAACCTAAGGTAGTTAAGCTATGTTTCCTATTTATGGGTTAGAAAAAAAATCATATTAATAGGATGACATAATTCACTATTTGTTGAATTTGTGATGCAATGGTTGAGGACTTGGTCTTTCAATGTGAAGGTGACGGGTTCAAGTCCTCACACATGTAACCTATTTAACAAAGCTACTTAGCCAAGTTGGCTAGTTAGGTTAGGCAACTAAATTACATTACTTAACATAGGTTGATTATTTAACTTAGTTTTAACTACGAAAAGGTTAGGAATCTAGCTTCTTATCTAGTTAAGTTAGGTGCCTAGTTTAGTTTTTTAGGTTAGGTTAAACTAAATTCCTAACCTAGGTTAATATTTTTGCCTAGCTAGGTTAGTTAGTAGGTATAAGTAGGCTAGGTTTTACCTACATATATGTACCTAGGCGTTACTTACATATTGAATTAGATTTTATTGACATTTTGACTGACAATCAAAGTGACAATGGGTCAAGTTGATTAATTAATATTATTACTAGAAGACCATAAAAAAGACCATTAGTAAAATTCAAAAATCAATATTACTATAATTATTCAAAAAACCTAGCAGTCAAATTGATCATGTCAAACTTGACTTGACCCATTTAACAACTAAGCAAATGGGGCATTATGACAATTTGGTTGGTTTTGGTCAATTTTTTGGGTCAAATAAGCCATGATTTCTGATAGTGATAACTTATTTGGTTAAGTTTCATTATTATATATTTTTATTCTAATTATATTCCATTAATATATGGAATTGATGTTATTGATCATCTTAGCTTAAAAGGCTACATTTTCAAATGTTTAGTTACAAAGGACTTTACACTCAAAATCAAAACGATTTATCTCACAACAAAAAAGTGGTTGTTTCCAAACATGAATATGTGACTTCAACCTCCTAAATTTGAATTATCATATAGGAAAATCATGTAGTTGAAAATGTTGTAATGTTGAGTCTTCATAATTAAAAACATGGTGATGATGTGGTCTCTATTGAAAAAATTACTAATGGTGATGATGACTTATAAATCATATAATTGGATTGGAATTAGTAATGACCATCAATTAGGTGGTTCATGAAGTAAAAACATTTTAACAATTGCCAACATTAGTAGAAATTGGCCAAAATGTAACCATTATATTTGCAATTACATGCGACTATTAATCATTTGTGACTACTTAAATGAACATTTTTATTACTAGGTTGGTCATATTTGTGACTACATTGCAATTAGTTTACGACTATTTTGGTTTTTATTTTCCATGTGAACAACATTTGCACGAACAACTTTTCATCAAGGAAGAAGAACTTATGTCCCATTAGTTGCAAATGTGACCAATTTAGTCATAGCCCTATGAATATACAAAGATGTATTTTGTGTATTCTAAGGGGTATAGTTTGATATATTAAAATTTATAAATGTATACTTTGAATGTATATGAATGACCATATTACATGTGTATTCAAGGATTATTATTAACATTAAATGGCCTTGATATAATGGTTATAGTAGGTATATATTTTGAGTATATTAAGGTGTGGTTTATATGAAGGCCTATATCCAATTTGAAATCAGAATAGAGCAATCCTATTGGTTAAAAAACAAAAAATTTGGCCCAAGTGATTTTACATGGGGGTTCCGATCTAAAATCATTAAAATGACATGTCATCCTACATGGCACACCTTATGGCTCCAAAAAATCAGGCCCAAGGTAATAAAAGGAATGTTCTTACGATGGAGACCCAATTTCCTCCCCTTGGCCCAAGAAGCTTATTAATTTTTTAATTAGTTTTTGGACTAGATCATAACCTTTGGATCAAAAATGTCATTTTCAGAAATGGAATGAAATGGGAAGCTAGAAATGTTGCCGTCTCTTCTCCTTCATGCACATCACTTCTTGCATGTTGTTAGAATCTAAAAAATCATGTTGTTTTTGTTGCATTGTGTGTAAATGATGGAAGGATTTTCACAACACAGAAATTGCTCACAAAGTGCCATAGAAGTTTCGAATATAGAAGGGCAAGACCAAAGAGTTGAAGGCATTGAAAGGGGTGTATTTATACCATTTTCATTGAATTCACCATTTTGTGACCCTGGCATGACTCTTCTAGGTACAAATTGGACAAGTGGAAGAGGAAGTGGGAAAACAAAATTGGTGAAAAAAAATGAAAGCATTGAGTTTAAGAAGATAAAGATGATGAGGATTTTCAAATGTTGAATAATGTTCCATTAAAAAAAAAGGAACAACTTCAACAAAAAAGACACCCAAGAAGATAATCAAGTAAAAGATGAAGAAAAAAAAGATAGGAAAAATTGGGTTGATGGAGATGTTGAAATTGTCATTGTTCTTTGTGGGGAAATGGAGCCAAAATTTGTGAAGAATGGGAAAAAAAGGTTAGAGTTGGATACCCTAAACCTAACATTCATAACAAGACTTGTAAGTCTTGCTTCAAGTCTTTATATCTATTTTTAAATTTATAAATTGGATATGGTGTATCACTTCATGATGCAACTTTATTTGAAGATTTTTGGTCAATCAAATAAAGTGATAAAAAGTTATGAAGTTTTTTTGCAAAGAGGCCAGAGAGGTTAACTTATTGTCTCACTTTGAATCCATGCATTTCCATACTCTGGCAATCTTGTTTTCCTTTTCAATAGGGGTGGATATGTGGGCAACACTTGATGCACCATTATTGGCTTTGATTCCTAGTTTTCAAAAACTACCATTGCTTGTAAAAAGAAATTCAACACCCTTTTCAAATAGTACAATGAGAATAAGATGGCAAATGAAGTTTCGTGGAATGATCATCATGAATGCAAATTTTATGACTCCATGGACCTTTGGTGGAACCAAGCAAGGGTTATTTTCAACCATGTTTTAGCTTTTACCAATGATAAGGATTTACAATGTGAAAGCATGGAGCAAGTGGAGAATGGATATCACATTGAGATAAAAATTGAAGCAATTACATCGCAATCTATTAAAAAATGTAAACAAAAATTTCATGACCAAAACCCTGCAATGTTTGCCAAGGTGGTGGAAAATAGCTTTATCATGGTGAAGAATTTTCAACAAACCAATGTTTTATTGGAAAAAGTTGACATTTAGATGGATCGCTTAATCAACAAGCTATAGTATGTCCATTTAAAAATTCTATGTCTTATTCAAAATCTAAGTTTGATTCTAGAATTATTTTGGACTCCTTCAATTTGGCCATGTAAAAGGTTTTGGCAAGTAATTCATGGGTTCTTTTAGTTTCATACAACAACATTTATAAAAAAATCTCTTCTTTCTCCTTTTTGCTTTGTGCTCCTTTGTCCACCCCTTCATCATCACTTGAATCCAATGTATTGTCTTTTACATTCTCAGTAATCATAGTTGATGCTTACAATCCTTTCATCTACTTTATGACGTTGCATGCAATGTGGAACATGTCTTTTTTTTTCAAAATTCCAAGTTTGCTATTTTCTTTTGTTTGCATTTCCATTTTAACTTCTCTTGCCCAATCCATGTTGAATGCATCACCATGTATTATACACAAGTTGTGTAAACAAAGAGCTGTGATAACTGGTAGAGGGTGAAATGGCATATCAATCCTCTTTAGTAAGATCTTCAATCTACCTTTTAATATTCCAAATGCTCTTTCTACAACCATTCAACTATTAGATTATATGAAATTCCAATGGGCTTTCTTTCAAGACAATCCATTCTTCTCACCTTTGAATGGGGAATAGAATGAAGGGCACATTGGGTAAGTAGCATCACCTATCAATATGTAAGACAAAAATGATCCACTCATTGTCCTTTTATCAATTTTCATTTTTTGAAACAATGTCCAATTTTTTGGTTTCTTCCTACCCACCCAAAATCATAATCCCAAAATTTGCATTTTGCATCTACTACTCTTTATAGCAATGTGGAAAAAAATTATTTTTTACAATAGTAAAAGGTAGAGTCATTTGGAGGTGCAATGATTGGTATGTGACTATGATCAATGGCTCCAAATACATAAGGTATTCCATGTAAGGTTTCAAATTCCATTGCAATAAATTTTTTTGGTTTAATGTTGGCTTCTCAAACATTTGGGGTTTCAAAAAGGTTATAGTTACTACACAACACTTTTAAACAACAATAGTTGTTGTACCAATGGCCACCCATAGATTTCACTACAAGCTAACAAAACATTTCCACTTCCCAATCTTGAAAGTCTAATCACAACCTTAATTTCCACTAGAATACGTGCCCTCATATTTGTATATGTTCTACTAATTGCAGGAGTTAACACTTGACATAGATACTTGAAAGTAACTTCATAGTTGAACTTAACTTCATATTGTGTTGGTGAAACATTATCTCAGATAAACAACCCAAAAGGTGTTACTCCATGAATCTTCTACACCTCTCATAGCTCCACACCATTCTATTTCTTGGACTACCTCTTTCCATGATGAAAAAAACATCATTGTCAATGCAACATTTTGTTCATTTAGGACAAGTTGCTTGCAATCACATGTTTGATAACCATGAAAAAAAAGGGCCACAAGGATGTTTTGCCTTCTTTCTTCCATGGTTTAAGGTTAAGGGTACATCAAAAGTGAGAAGAAACATTAAAGAAAAATATATGAATTGAAAAAAATGAATAATAAAAGGAAAGGAAATATAAAATTTGAAACGAAATGAAAGTAGAAAGTGTGAGTTGAAATAAAAATATTCAACAAAAATGAACAAAGGAAAAAAATGTTAGAATGTGTGAAGGCAAAGAAAAAAACACAAATTGAAATTCTTGCATAGGTAATGTGAAAGAGAATGATGAATTTAAAAGAAAGGAGATACAATAAGATTTTGGACCTATACTTGGATTGAAATAGTTTACATGACTTAAGCCCAATTCATAAAAATAATATAATATATGACTTTGTTGAGTTTAATTGTTGGCCCAAAACATTCAATCTTGGGCCCACATGAGCAATTAGGCTCACGCCTTCAGGTACCGAGCTTAAAATTGTATGCAAGATATTTACAAATATATTGTGGCCATATTACAAGTTTATCCAAACTATCTTATTATATTTCCTAACATGATTACAAATGACATTTCATTGTTAATATCATTCTATTATTATATTTATTATTGCTAATTATCTTAATAATAATATAAAATACTCATAATTAATAATATTTTATTACATGATATATATATATATAATAGCTAACTTAAGCTAGCTGCAAATTACATTATTATTAATATTATAAATAATAAAATTTTGAATATTACTACATTATAATAACTATTGTAATAGTTATTATTGAAATATAATAAATTATTATATAAATGAAAAAAAATTCAAAGGACAAATATACTTATATATATAATATTTATTATTATAGCTCATAATTAAATATAACAAGTGAATAATAATATGAATAATAAAAATAAAATACATGTGGGACAAAAAATGTTAAACAAAGATTTTATACAACAACCACATATGAAAAAAAAAATGCAAAATAGTTTAAAAAACAGGCTACAAGAAATTGGTTTAGGTAAAACACGGTTTGTACAAACCAGACTAAAAATTTGTAATTATTCCAATGTGAGTAAGGTTAAACCATTTTCTATAAAACCAAATTTTATACAATAGAGAGTGCAAATGAATGTTATACAATTGGAGGTTCAAATGTCCAAAGAGTTCACACCATCATCCAGAAGGTTCAGATTGATGAGTGGCATACCTCAGATACCCATTCTTGTTTCATAAGAACAACAAATAAAATTTGTGATGCCAAATATAGCAATTGTAACTTGTAAGCTTGGACAAGAATCTGAGTCATCAAGAAGGACTCAATCTAAGAATGGTTGAGCTACATACTAGGTACCAATGAATACTCAATTTGGAAAAAGAACAAACTAAATCTATGAAGATTTAAGCCATGTAACAATACCCATAATTTTTTTAAATGAAAAAATAATGGGAATAATTATAATAAAATAGTTAATCGAGGCTAACTATTAGTTATATTATTAGATTTTGAAAAATAGCACTCAATATTTATAATTAATATTATTTATTTATTTATTTATTTCAATATTCATCAATTACTGGTTAATTAAATTAATTGATAGATCATTATAGTTAATATCTAATTAAATATTTAATGATGAGTAATTATATAATTAACTAGTTAATTATAATTATGTAATTAAAATGATTGATGATTTTACTATAATTAATTGATTATTTAACTAGTTTATCTTGTATTTATTTATTTATATTTATTTATTCTAAAAATTATTTGTTATTAATTAGTGAGTTAGTAATTAGTTTAGTTAGTCATTTACTTACCTAATTATATAATTTACAAAAAATGAAATGAAGATTAAAAAAATGGGATAAGCTTTTAGTTATAAGTAATGTGTAATTGAAAATGTTTAATTGCAATTACTTGCAATTAAAAAGTTTATCCCATATGTTTTGGATTTCATTGTCATCTTGAAATATATATATACAAGGTGTTTTGTCTTACCTTTTCATATTTAAAACCATGGGCATATGGGATCATCCAATAAAAAAGGTTTAACCAAAAATAAAATATAAATATTCATGTATTTACACCTAATTTACCTACCTCCATAACCTACCTAGCTACCTATTTAAATAGGTATTTAGCCTAGGTTAGTAATAGGCCCTACCTAAATAAATGTCTAATATAAGAAAATGGGTATGTCCTATCTACCTATTTACCTACTTATCTACTTATGTAGGTAGGTAAGCCTAGGTGGGTAGGTAGGCAGGTACCTAAACACCTACCTATCTAGTTCTACCTACATATTCAAATATTGATTTAAATTTATTTTGAACAAATTCAATTAATATGACATGTGGCAAATTTCTATTGCACCATGTGCATAAAAACTAGACGTCTTAGATTATTTGAAAATTATATTAAAATATAAGTTGGGACACATGGGAACACATCAATTGCTCCCATTGTTCACCAAAAAAATTTCATTTTCATCACAAGTGACAATATATGTATGGCCAATCAAAGGATGAAAATGTATTTTATTGACCTTTTTTTTTGCCAAAATTCCTTATCATTTATGACAAGTGTCACATGTCATTTGTCCAATGCAACTATTAAATTTTAGTCGCAAATGTCATGTACAACTGAAATTTACTTGTAGGGTCTAATTACAAAATGGCCATTTTCTTTTAGTCCAAGTTGACCACACATCTTAGAAGCTTTAGGAACTACATTGTGCATTTGAATGCTTTTGACATTATATGAGTTGAAGAATTTCTTAAGTTTATTAGTGGATCATCAACCAACTAAATGCATCTCCTTAATTTCACAATGGATTCATTATTGGATTACTACCTATATATGTTAGACAAATTCATTGAATAAATAAATTAAGATTTAATTGCAAAACCATTCATTTTTTATCCCATGATCATAGGTTGAATTAAATACATATTCAAAACTAAATATACAATTTTTCAAAAAAAAATTAAATAAGAAAGCTAATAAAACTATAATATGGCAATAATATGTCTAGCTTCAATATTTTGCAAAACAATTACGAAACAAGATATGGGGAAAAAATCATAATTAGCCCTTATATGTATTATTTTATAATGTAATTTCACTGAGAAAATAATAGAATTCACCATCCCATCCATTTACAAAATTATTAAACACCTAAACATGAATAACATGTACAATTTGTACCAAGGATGAATTAGGTTTTAGTAAGCCAACAATAAGGATTAATTCATTTTCACTCAAGAAGGATTTCCTTTTTTCCCCCTTATAGACCAAAAAAGGTTCTCATGCTTCTTTTTTTAAAAAAAAACCTACTGTACCATTAAGTACATATATACTCGTAATATACCCCTAGTAAACCATATTATGCCTTTAGGGGCTCTAGGTCCACGTTATACTTATTAGCAAATTTTGGTTTCAATTGTGACTAAAATGCAATTAATGTGATGTAAAATGTTCCTTGTGGATGAAAATAGTAGTAAGATTCATCTCATTGGAAAAATAAACAAAAATCACAACCTAGTCACAAATATGGCAAAAATCAAATATAGTAGCAAAAAACACCACAAATAATTGCATGTAGTCGCACATATATTGATTATGGAAATCAATATTTCTTTTAGTTTCTAGAACTTGAAATGTAGGGGTTGAATTTTTAATGTTCAAGGATGTTGAATTGTTTTTTACATGGTTTGTTTCTTTTTTAATATCCTTAGGGGAATTAATATATTTTTTTTTGCATTGCTTTGATTTAAAATCAAGGCGTAAGTAATGAATGAATGAACAAATGTTAGGAGGAAGTGTGATAGTTATTTTTGCAAAGGATCCATGGGTTGTTGGAAAAAGATGAAGATGATGAAGGGGGTTTGTACAACAATAAAGGGAATCAATATATCTTGATTATGGAATTGAAAAATGATGAAGACAAATGTGACATGATGATTGCTACAAATAATAGTTGCATGGGGAGCCCCATGATTCATTTTTAAAAAAATGTTGTTTGTAGCTAATTTTTGTAACTAAAAAATGTCATTTGCAACTACTTTTCAATTGTAAACATGTTTTAGTTACAAACGATAATTTTTCTTTTAGTGATTATACCAAGTTTTGAGGTCATTGTAATGGCTAGTGGGTAGAAGCATGGTTAGGTGCCCCAAAAATGGCATATGACATCACAAATTCAACATACGACAAATTAAAAATGAATATCGTATGAAGTTCATTCATTTATAGGTTTGTACATTTGACACATGAATATCATACATTGAAAACACATTTGACACATAGATAAATGTGTTGACGAATGAAATACGAACCTATGAATGAACAAATGTCACACAAATTTTGCATCTTCCTATAAGTCCATTTTTCAAATGTGGTTTCAATGCATGATATTAGTTTGTAAAATGCACAAATTATGTATGAACAAATTTTGCATGATTACCATTACTAACTCATGAAATGCTAAATTTGTGATGGAGACTCCATTTTTAACATTTGTTGAATATTTTGCAATATTTATAGTTACCAAAATATTTATCCAATGTGTATTCCCCTATAATTTTTGGTCAAAATATTGGTAAACCAACCCATATCACAAACTTATCATTTCACGAATAATGAAATCGTGCAAAGTTTGTTCATTCATAATTTGTGCATTTCATACATTATATCATGCATTGGAAACACATTTGATTCATATTTATAGGAAGATGTGAAATTGGTGTGATATTGGTTCATTCATAGGGTCATACTTCATCCATCAACACATTTATCCATGTGTGAAATGTACAAACCTATGAATGAACAAACTTTGCACAATTTTCATTATTAATTTATTGCATACTAATTTTGTGATGTATAGATATCATTATAGTGCAAGGATGAATGAACCAAAAAGTGGTGGATAAAAAGTCTCATGTAAGTCCATTTGAGAAAATATCATTTTTTACTTTTTTAATGTTAGGATGACTAGGTATCTAAGCAACAACAATCAATTGATTTCAAATAATGTTTTTTCTACTATGTTCAAACACCTTAAAAATCATTATTTTTTACATGCACATGCACAAATCTAACATTAAAAAAATAAAAAATCACCATGATATAGAGTTTGTAAAAATAATTATTTTTAACGAGAAAAAAATCAGAAAAATTATTATACAATTCATATAATGTGAAGTCCTTAAAACTTCTTTTCATTGATATATTATTTTATTAAATTTGAATCCCTAACAACCATAATATCAATGATTGAACCAATTTGAAATCCATATATGCTTGTTTCTATAAGTTATATAATCCCCAATGTTCATTTTAATTGTCCATAATTTTTTAAACTTATGTTTTATTCATAAAAATACTTGTACATGTCATATAAATACTCAACTTAACGACCTCAAACTAAGTCCCTAAATTAATATATACAATATTTAAAATACAATATATGCCCCTTTTGAATGACATTCATAATGCAAAATATGCCATTATTACATCCATTTTGGTATGTTCAACTTAGCATTAATGATATCCATGTGAAAGCTTGGATTTTTTCATGTGAAATGAACTTTCAATGACAAAAATTAGCCAATTATTATTGAATTAAAAATTTTAAATCAAATTTTGTATTGGGAAATTTTCAATGCATCTTACTCTTAAACTTTTCATTTAATGGTGGAATATTTTTTATTTTAATTTTGACATTACTATGTCTACTTGTCATAGTACCTTAAACACAACAATAATCTAGTAATTGCTAGAAATGTGTTTATTAATTTGATGGCCACATCCATATCCAAAGACATGACAACATAATATTGTATTGACAAAAATTCATGAAAAGAAGGAAAAACACTAGACCTTGAAATTCATGATATTAGGCTATGGCTAAGTATACCCCAATTGTATGAATTTACAAGATCCACAATAATAATTGCAAACCATTAGAATAATGTTAATTACAATCCAAGCTTACAAGCCTTAGCTATAAGAAAACATGGAGGCATGATGTTTATGCCTTTTTCATTGCAAATGGTCTAGTGCAATTTCATCCATATTCTCATTCAACTTGCACCTTTTCTTCTTCTCAACCTCTAGTGTTACTTGTTTTGTTGATTGTTCACAATTGCAAGTTGTTATAGTTGTTTCATTGTCATTGCCTCGACATCAATTATTATAAGCTTGTGAGATTTATTTTACTAACTACCCTCTACAATTTTATAGCACCATTGTTTCATGTTCTTATTTAATTTATTTCTTGTAAGCCCTTCATCTATTTCTTGGTTATCATTGTGGATAACAAATATTTATGGTGCATAATGCATGAGCAAGCAATTATCATTTCAAAGAAGGAAATGTGCATCTAAGAATGAACTTGAAGCAAATGAAACAAAGCAATGAAACCAAAGTTTGTTCTTTCATTACCTCTGAAAAGTTTTTTTTTAAATTAAAAAGTGTTAGTAGACACTATGAGAAAACTTGTTTGTCGAAACCACATTAATGTGTAACTAGATGCCCTAAAACAACTAGTCTATAACTACACTACACTTACCATGCGAAAATATGGCAATTAATAAATAAAATGTCACGTCAAAAAATATCAAATTATGTTGTAGTTGCAATGAGTCATAAATGGGACATCTATATGGTGTAATGTACACATCTTATATACAAGCATAATCAACCATGTTTGACTTTTTGATAAGTTACACTTTAATTGTAACTTGTAACTACATCACAGCTGTTGGAACATTAATGGCTGGTTGACCATTATGTTGCAATAGTATTCATCATCAACACATACAATTGTGCCATGTGGGCGCATTCCCACCACCCATTTTTAAAACACTTGCAATTACTTGTCAATTAGTTGTGTCACCAAGGTGCCACTTAGAAGTACTACTTTTACACTATTTTGGGACTGTTAATAAAAAAATCATATTTAATTTGTGGGGTAATAGTGATTTTGAATGATTTATTAACTATTAATTGATATTTAATTTACTTAAAATTTGTAAGTTAATTGATTGGACTAAATAATTAGCTATTAATGTGGATTGATCAATTTAATTAATTTGGATATATTATTTTGAATTGTCCTTGTTTCATTATCCTTGGTGCAATTAATTACAAAGTTCAAAGTTGTTTGTTTGTGACAAAATTACAAGAGACCTATGAACATTGCAAAAAGTTGTTTGTTTTTTTATACTCATAGATTAGGGATCTACAATATTTTTCTTGTAGTAATAGAGGTTGTGTTTTTCATAAATGCAAAAAAAAATTGTTTGATGATGTAAAGTACATTTTTGAACAAGTTACATAGAGTGTAAAAGGGTTTTTTTTACACAAAATTGGCAAACTAGAACATTAAGCAAAGGAAGAACTTAATACTTTATGATTAAATAATTGTAAAGAAGAAAAAGATGGCAAACAAGGTAGAATATTATAGTTGTATTTGGATCTCATTGTTTGATATGCAACAAGTTTTTGCAAGTCAATTGTACATAGGAATGTATTTGTGGCTTGTTATAAAACACATTGACAAAATTTATCTAATTGCATATTAGAATATTTGTAGTGTATGAGTTTGGTGTAGCAATGGAATTGAAGAGGACAACGTTGGAGGAAGCCATATGTTTTTTCCCTCGAAGAAAAATCTCTTAATGGGCGAAAATGGTCATTAGCTTTTAGGAAGGCATTGATTAAGTTAATGCAAGATGTAAGCAACGTTGATGACAACAACATTGTCTCACTAAAACTAAAGGTGAAAAAAACTTGCAAGACAAGAACAAATATTGTTCCTGATTATGAGCCTATGGATACTAAGACGTCCAACAAAAAAAAACATCATTGAAATGGACCATTCAAAAAGTAGTGATGAAATAGGATGTAGAAGGAGTTGGAGTGGAGGAAACTCAAACTTTTGACAATGGATTGGAAAGGGAAAGAACCTAAGGTGGGGGGGATGACATAATATCAAACCAGTCTCTTAGAGACAAGGGGAAGGGAGGAGGAGATGAAAGACTTATTGTAAAAAGTACACAAGGAGGCATTAAAACACAATGTGGTAAAAGTGTGTTCAAGAAGGGTAAACAAGCAGAAGACACAAATGCCATCAACAAACCATAGACTAATGAACAATAAATTAACAAGCAAATGGGGATGAATCGAAGGTGAAAATAGGTATGTAATTCACAAGACATGAAATCTTGAATCAATACTTCATTATAGTGATGAAGCAACATGTGGCGTTCCACAAATTTCACGCAAAAGGAAGATGAGGAGTTGTGGAATGAGGATACTTTATTAAAACCCATAACCCTAGGTCTCTTTGCAACTATGCAAAATGTTTTGCACACAAAGGACCTTTTGACAATAGGGTAAATGCAAGTTAGGGTGGCTCAAAAGCGACAAGAGTCCCAATCCCAAAAGTCCATATAAAGTTCATATTTTAACATTATAATGGAAAAAAAACATTGAAAATCAATGTTGAGTGGGCCCTATGTGGTGATTAATCAATTAATAAAGTCCATATAAAAGGCTAACCATCTAGAAAACTTTTTGACATACATGTTAGGGGGAAAAATATATCATTCCAATAAAAATTGACCAAGATTGGGACTTTCAAAAATAAGGTCCAAATATGTTCATTCAAAACTTTATATTTATTTGTTGGTTAAAGTTTTTGTAAATTTTTCAATCCATATTTTTTTTCCGATCATGTATCATATATTGAGTCCCTATAAAAATAATTGAAATGAAATCATAACAAAAAATGCATTTGAATGTAAATGTACAATCCAAATTATAGTCCATATGTCCACTTTAAAAGTCCATTATTATATGATTGGTGTATGTTTATTGAGTTTCACCCCTTAATAAATATTCTTATTCAAATTGGAAATCTTAATCCATAAATATTTTTGTCAAATTGATGATTTTATAATGTGTTTGTGGTATTTGAATAGAATACACTCTACATAAAGTTTATAAGGACACAAAAAGTGAGCCACCATAGCTTGCATCTACCTAATAGAATCATTATTATTATCATGAAATTCTTTTAGAATTCCTTTGTGTAGAATGATCCCAATGAAGGTCATATGACCCACATAATTTACAAGAAGACATCAACACTCAAAGGGGTCTATAAGATCTGGTTAGTATTTGGATTAGTTTATTTTTATGTATATGTTGAACATGTTGATGGAAACACAAGGATAGTGGATGAAGATATAATATCAACATGGAATGGGCATTGGAAGACAATGAATGATGAATTTGAGAAATATCTTGAGTTCATTGAAGGACCATTTGAAAGGAAGGGTGTTCCATGTATGGGATGGAAACCACCAATTAAAAGCATGGACTTGTTATATAAGGAAAAACCATCCAAATGATATAAAATGGCACTAAATTTGTGTCAATTCTATGATTTTTGATTGGAGGCAAGGAAATGTTGTAGTCTTGTGTGATTGTTTTAGTGAGGTTAATAGGTAACAACTTACATAATATTCAAAATTGAAATATCTTTTGATTTAAATGTTTGTTTGGATTTCCAGACTAAAATTTGAATTTTGCAATTTGTCATTGTAGTTCCACAAATAATAACATAGTGAAGACCAAATTCATCCACTGGTTTTGGAAAGTATGTGACATTGAGTTGTGATTACTAGATTTTTTTAAGCACATGCATGATGGCACCCATTCAATACAAGGAGTGTAAAAAAAAATTGCAAAAAGGCTAGGGATGTAGTTCTTGTATTGTTTCACACAAGAGGTGGTTGTTAAACTTGTGTGCAAAAAAAAGATCAAAAGGGAGTTGGCTAAGAAATTGGAGCTATGGTTGGCTATGGAGAAGAATCAAAATATGATTAACAAAAAAAATGAAACATAGGTTCAAATTAATGCACAATATCGAAGTTCGAAAGAAAGGGATGTTGACCCTAAACATTGGAGCATAAGCAGCCATGGATTAAATGATATTGGGCGAAACGAGGGTATTTTAATTAAAGACATTAATAGAAAATGGCCATTTTGCAACTAGTCTTCACAAGTTATTTTTAATTGCACACGACATTTGCAACTAAAATTTTAATAATTACGTTGGACAAATTGCATGTGACATTAATCGCAAACAACAAGGAACTTTGGATGAAAAAGTCAATGAATACACCTTCATCCTTTGATTGGCAATATTCGTATTGTTGTTTATGACTAAGATGCAACTTTTTTGGGGAACAATGGGAACAAGTGATGTGTTCCCACATGTCCCAACTTTTAATAATTTCAAATATTATTACTATAATTTTGAAATAATTTAAAATGTTTAATTTTTATGCATTTGGTTTAATAGAAATTTACCACATGTTATATCAATTGAATTTTTCCAAAATAAATTTAAATCAATATTTTGATATGTAGGTTGAACTAGGTAGGTAGGTACCTACCTACCCACCTAAATTTACCCACATGTGTAAGTAAATAAGTAGGTAGGTAGGATCTACATACCATTTTCTTAAACTTGACATTTATCTAGGAAGGACCTATTTACCAACTTAGGCTAAATATTGAATTAAGTAGGTAATTAGGTAAGTTAAGTGTAAGTACATGAACATTTATATTTTATTTTGGGTTAAACCTTTTTTATTGGCTCATCCCATATGCTCATGGTTTTTAAGATGAAAATGTAAGACAAAACACCTTGTTTATATACTTTTCAACATGACAATGAAAGCCAAAACATATGGGATAAAAATTTAATCGCAAGTAGTTTGTGATTAAACATTTTCAATTGTCCATTACTTGCAACTAAAACGCTTATTCCATATATTTATTTTGACTTTGATTTTGTAAATTATATAATTAAATAGGTAATTGACTACTTAACTAGTTAAGTAGTTAACTAACTAATTATATTATTAATCATTATTGATTATTAATAAAATTATTAGTTAATTAAATATTAACTATAATGATCTATCAATTATTTTAATTAATTAATAATTGGCTAAAATTGACATAGATTAATAATATATTAATAAATATTAATAATAATTTCACAATAATTAAAATATTGAAAAAAAATTACAAGTTTTTTTGTTCTAATATTGAGTACTAATATTGAAACTTTAATAATATAACTAGTAGCTAGCTTTGGCTAATTACTTTATTATTATTATTCTAATTTTTTTTTCATTTTAATAGCCAATAATAATTATAAATAATAAATTTAACACTAATAATAACATTAATTGAATTAATATATGTAGCCAAAGTTAGCTATTTTATTTGTCTTATTCATATTATTATTTCACTTGTTATAGTTTTTAATGAATTATAATAATAAATAATAAATGTACATGTATATTTTTACTTTGAATTTTTTTCATTTATGTAATAATTTAAAATATTTAATTATTTATTATTAAAATAATTTTAATGTAGTAATATTTAATAATTTATTAATAATAATAATAATAATAATAATGTAATTTGTAGCTAGCCTAAGTTAATTATTTATTAAAAAATATTATTATCACTTGTTATAATTTTTATGATTTAATATATTTTTAAAATTTATCAAATAAAAATTGATTAATAATAAGTATATTAGTCCTTTTGAAAATAATTTCAATAAATTTATAGTAAATTTATTATTGGAAGTATTAACTAACTTAGGTTAACTATTTTTTATTCATATTATGTCAATTTTTATAACTTTAATAAAACTATAAATATCAATATTTAAGCATAATAATAATAATTTTTGTAGGCATGAACTTTTTAAATTAAATTAATTATATTATTATTTTTCTATCATACTAATATCATCATCATCATGTAATAAAATAATATTATTTAGTAATTTTAATTAAAAATTTTATATTAAAATTTAATTTTTATAATATAATAATTATTAATAATAACAATAAATGTCATTTGTAATCATTTAAAAAAGTATAATAAGATAACATGGATAAAATTGTAATATTGCCACAATATATTTAGTAAATATTTTATATACAACTTTAATATACTCAAAATATAAACCTAGTGTAACCATTATATAAAGGCCATTTGATGTTAATAATAATCCTTGAATACACATGTAATATGGTCATTCATTTACATTCAAAATATACATTTATAAATCAAAATATGTCAAATTTTACCCCTTAAAATACATAAAATACATCTTTCGATGCTCATAAGGTTGTGATTAAATTGGTCACATTTGCAACTATTGGGACATATGTTGTTCATATGGAAAATGAAAACCAAAATAGTCACAAACTAGTTGCAATGTAGTTGCAATGTAAGTGCAAATATGACCAACACAAGTAGTTGCAAAAATGTTCAAAGGTAGTCGCAAATGACTAACAATCGCATGTAATCATAAATAGAATGGTTGCATTTTGGCTAATTTCTACTAATGAAAGGGAGCATTTAGGAAATACCAATAACAAAATATATCGATGATATATAGGGAAGATATATCAACCAACCATTTTTCAAAAAAATGTTAAAAAATAAGGTGAAAGCAAACATTATTATTTTTCACAACAACCAACCAAAAGAGCAATTGCATTTCAGGGAAATTTTGACCAGATGTTTGTATAGGTAAGAAAACATAACTTAATAAATGTAAACTTTTTAAAACATAATTCCACAAATAATATAAAGTATTTTGAAATGGTAGGTAAATCTTAATTATCCTCAAGGTCAAAAGGGAGATTACCAAAGACCTTCGCATACTTGCAATTTGGAAAGGAACACCAATTTCCTTGTGGGAAGCACACCATTGTTGAGATTGGATGAAAGCACATATATCAAGCTATGGGTGATATTTGGATATGTTCAATTACATTTTGAAAAACGAGGTAAAGTTGTTTGAAGAGTGCATGAGAAGGATGTTTTTGGCTAGCCCACAAAAGTTGTAGATGATGTTGCTATAGGGGAGGAAGAGGTTAAAAAGTAACCAAGTGTGACAAAGAAAGGAAAACCCCAAAAAAATGACAAAAAATGAAGGATTTGAAGTTGAAAGGAACTAAGTGCAAATGTGTTGTTAGATGTTGAAGTTGAATATTTAAAATGGCATTTGTTTGGTACATCTTTACCATGAAACAACAAGGTGATGTTAAACAAACAAAATTCACCATTCTCTTTGAAAACATTGACATCACATCCGTTTCATTTAATTATGCAACCAAGGTTAGTCTAAAATGAATCAACAAAAAAGGTGCATGTTGCTGATTGGGAGGATATTGTGAAGTTTTTTCGTACGAGAGAGCAATATCCAATTTAGTTGGAACTAGAAGATTTTTCCTCTTTTGTTAATACCCAATAGACCTTAATACACAACAAAACATTTGAAGCAAGAGTAGATTTGATGGTGGAAAATGTACCAGATGCCTATGTTGTACAAGGAGTGGGGAAGGCGAATGAAGTTCTAGAATCAAACAAAAAAGCTGGAGCACTGGTGGAATACATTGATGAAGCTTGCCAATTGCATTATGAGCGATGATGGTTGCATAAATTGTTTTTTCGTGGGTTAAACAACAAGTTTGATAATTCAATCCACAAAAATTGTTTAGGGAGTATGTAGGTTCAAAAGGTATATTAGAAACTAACTAGTAGTCAATGATTTGTTTTTGAACTATAACAATGGTCAAACACTACGATCCCAAGTGTGGTGTTATGTGGCACATGGGTCGAAATTCAAACTATATTTTGTGGTAGAGTTTATCAATCTTCTTATCAAATCACATTCGCAAGATGTACTATACAATATTATGATAAAGTCCATAATGGCAAGAAGAAGGTCAAGGGAGCCATGGAAAGGGGCAAGAAAGAAATCCTTAGCATTGTTGCAGATTCTTGTAAAGACTTGCAACCCCCAAAAAGGTGGAATCGTGGACATTTTGGTAAACACAACTACAATATATCTTACCCTTTTGGGTGCATCACAAAAAAAATCATGAAATGGTAAAATATAATGATGATCTTTGGAAACTATCATTGATGTTTTCATCTTTGTAGTAGGGTCATCTATGATAGCACCAAGGGATTATGGTTGACATTTTTTTGGCATGGAAAACAACTAGTAATTGCACCAAGAAATTTTTGAAGGATTTGGTTAGCCAAGACATTTCACAAAATAATGAAGTTCAAGTTTCATGTGACATAGAAGAAGAGGTTCAAGATGATATTCTTGACTTACCCATATTTCATTTTGGAAAACACAAATTTTGAATCAACAATGAATTATGAACTTTGTTTTTTTTCTAAGTATGCATTTTTTTTTTATGGATGTTCATCTCTAAGCTCAAATTGCTAAAAAGGATGATGTTTGCACTTGTAGTTAGGGTTTATCCACTCTAATTGTGGATGTGTTAACAAGCCCATCAACATATTTATTGCCATGTTATTCAATGAAGATGGCAAAATTTCAAGAGACTATTGTTGAAGGAAACATGTTGGAAAAGACAATTGATACGTTGATAAAAAAACTACATATGACGTCTTTTTGTGGATGATGAGACTCTAGAGGATTTTTAAAGTGATTAAACATTTCCTTGATTATGAAGGTGTAGGTATGCTAATCGGAGCCAAAAGTATTTGTAACCATTGGTTGATTATGTGTTTTTACACCAAGTTTTCTTTTTTTTTTAAATTTGAAAACAAGTTAAAATTTTACACATCATCAAATCGAATATCTTATTTTATAAATGTCCAAGATATGAAATTATTTTATTAACATTTGGACCTTCAAAATTAATGTAAAAGGACTTGTAACCGCTACCTTTAAATAATAAAAGATTTGTAAATGGATTTGGAAAACTTTGAAAATGACATATTTTTGGCAAACTTTTAACACAAACCTTAACGAAATAATACAAAGAAATTTTAAAAGATTTTATGAAGACTTTTTATGAGAACATTTCAAGAATATTCCCAAAAGGTAGTCACTTAATAGGGTGCTAGTGGTTCCTATTAGTTTGTTTCACCTATGAAATATTTTTTTGCAAACATTGTGGTTTCAACTTTCAACTAATGCCACGCATTTTCCAATTTTCCAAATAATTAAACATTTGATTCCAAACACTTAGTTGCATACATATTGTGTTAACAAATAGGAGATCTACTCAAGTGCAAACATAAATCTTTATTGAAAGGAAACTACAACATAATGCTCACAACACAAAACACAACATCAAGAACTCTCCAAGGTTCTTGTCACAA
>Ga0116231_10006478_pt1 | contig 22281 bp, 12 predicted proteins | sample S1TSphgellanicum_2_FD_89695 | JGI IMG/M metagenome (GOLD analysis project Ga0116231, IMG submission 89695) | Host-associated microbial communities from peat moss isolated from Minnesota, USA - S1T2_Fd - Sphagnum magellanicum MG | ecosystem: Host-associated > Plants > Peat moss > Unclassified...
TAACATTTTTTGGGCTTAAGATGGCCACTAAGAGGCCTCACTCAAAAAGGTCAAGGTACCAACATGGGTGCTGGTTCACCCTGGCCAACTTGCGGCACCTACACTGATGACTAATTGGTCACCTTCAGTTTTCATTTGAAAGTGTTTTAAATGATGCCACGTGGCACTCTGAAAACTTAGATTGCGTTTTGAGCCCTCAGGCCTACCTCCACTAACAAAGGAGGAAAAAAGATATGCCTTTTGAAGAATATTAAAACATCATGAAGCGGAAGATCTTTTACCAAATTATGTTAGGAATGGGAAGTTGTTCGAAGCTAATAGGGGGATGTTGGAAAGTATGAGGGTTGCATATAATACTTTGGTAGGTAAAAGACAAAGCCAACATTTGACATTCAAAAATCTCTTATTGTCATCTATGGTATCTACTTCACTTGTAAAATGTCTATTGTGTGGAAATAGGTTGGTTTATTTGTTTACATGTGTGTTTGATATATCATGGTCTTACTTAATTGGATATCCACTTATGTGTTAACAAAATGAACTTTCTACTAGTTTTATGGTCAACAATATTTGTAGTCAATTTTTGGAACTCACTTGTTATATTTGCCCTACTTGTTACTTGTCAATTGAGTATAGATTTCATTAGGGTTTATTTAAGGAAGGATGGACCTATTGGCTTTAGAATTAATGATATTTGTCATTAATTTAGGTTTTTTTTGTTCTATTGAATCTATATTATGTCCCTATTTATTACATGTTGATTTCTATTGGATTTCATTAGGGTGTACACTTTTGGAAGGATGGCACTTGCCATTACTTTAGTTTTCACTTATTATACTAGATCTATATTATGTCCTTACTTACTACATGTTAATTTCTATTGGATCTTATTTTCATTTACATAAAGAATGATTACCCTACTAGTTTTATAAATAATTACATCTAAGCTTCACGTATTCCACTAGATATAATATGTCCTTATATAATGTTTCTTAATGTTTTACTAAATCTCATTAGCATATATTTAGGGGAAGGATCTAGTCCTACTAATTTTCTAACTTTATTGAAATGAGTGTGCAATTTTTGTTATACTTGCACACTACACATCAACTAAACCAAGTTGACACAAACATTTCAACTATACATGTTTTCTACTTTTTTGGTTGATGATTATGGGATGCAATTTGGGTACATTATAATTTTCTAATTTTTTAAACTTGTTGGGCATTGTAATTGGACATTTTCACTCAGTTCATTAAAGAATATCCAAGTTGCAATCTTAAATTTCGAGCTTTTGAAAAGCTAAAGCCCTTTTAAGTGCAGAGATTAAGAAAATGCAATACATGCGCCTGTAAGTGCTATGTTGAAATGGTTGAATTGTTGCAAGGCTTCAACAACATGAAAACATCTAGCAAAGGAATCCATGGAAGATATTGTGAGTGTGATTGTGAAGTATGTTCCAACTCTATGGTTAGGCAATTCACAACTAAACAAAATCAATTTTTGGGGTTGGGGGATATGTGGAGTTCCATTTTATGCCATGTACTAGATTTTAATGATTGGCATAACCCAGATTGTTTGAGGGGACATTATGGGGACTATGGCCTAGACATGTTGATAACATGTCCATGTGAAGAAGACAATTTTTTTAAAAAATTGATGCAATGGAATGTAAATGGGTGAAAATCACTTATTAGTGTATTTAACATGATCTATTATAATGTCCTATCTATTTTAATATTTAAAGTTAGTCCTCTTAAAGTTGTAGTCATATGGTTTATAAGTGGGTCTCAAAATTTCAAAATACCCAGAAAATATGATTTCTTAACCAAATACCAAATTTTCCATAGATTTGACTGTAAAGTAGGTAGAAAATTGTCGCAAGTCATGTGGTTTGAATGTTTTAAGATCTTGACACATAGAAATTATGCAATTTGTATCTATAGGCGGGAGGGTTGGTGGAAATGTCTTAAAATGTTGTGGTATTTTGAAATACCAAAAGACTACAATACCTTTATCATTTTTGAGACACTCAAGCAAACCATGACCCAATTGCCCTTGTGTTCCTTAAGTACACGAGGCCTAAATTACCAAAAAAATTGGTTCATAATTATGTTGCTCACTTCTAGCAAAAGCAATATAGAGTTTGTTTAACAACATTTCCATAAGATTTGAATTTTGGATTTTGTGGAGAATTATACCTTCCAAAAGTTCAATGAAATCCAAGAAATGCATTGGCATTCCTTTTAGATTTCAATTTTGGTGCACATTTATTATAGATGGAATCAAAACTTTGTTGCAAACCTTGAATGTGGTGAAAAGAAATTGCTTACCAAGTATCATTACTACATTTTAAATGATAATGAATTGGATACCTTATTTGTTTAGCATTCTTTTCAACTCCATTGGTCACACTTCACTACAAGAGGATTTTATCCTAATGAGCATCTTGATTAGTCAAACATATGCACAACATAATTCAAGTCAAAACATGTTTGGTACAATGTTGCATGATGTTTTATTCTAAACCCAAGTATTCTTGAATTCTTACAATTAGATTTTGCTATTTGTTTTGTTTTACATGATTAGTTAATTCAAATGATACTTATTAATTAAACATCAAATTTTAGATTGGTTTCATGTACATTAGAATGCTTCAATGTTGATTTCACTATACGCCTTGTTGATTTCTTGCATATTAAAATTTGGGTACAAGTATTTGAAGATTTTGCAGACCTATGTTAGTTTGTTGCCATCACTTGTGGCTTTATCATGACAAGTTTCAATAAAAAAAACTAGAACCCAAAGTTTGTTGCCGCATGGATGTTGCATGGTTTGGTCCTCTTTTGGATTAGGCCATGGGAAGGGGGTACATGATGGGGCTAGTGTAGTGCTGAAACAAGAGATCCGTAAAGAGTAGTTGGCTATGAATTCATGTAGGCTACAAAATGCAAATGATGTTGTGGTTTTTTATCAAAGGCATCAACAAGACTTGAGCACATTGCCTACCCAAAAGTAAAAGCATAAGTCCATCAATATTTCCATTTGGTGAAGCTTAAAGATGTGGACCATAGGGCTAGCTAGGATTGTAATTTTTTTGAAAGGTCCCAATCCATTCATTTAATTTTGTATGTTTCAAATATAGATGTGAGATTATTGAATATGTGTGAACTTGCATGTTTTTGTCCTAAATGCATGGATGATAATTCACATTTTTATGTGGAGAAAACACATGTGTAGCCTTGGACTTTAATCCGTTTACAAGCATTGAATGTTGTTCAAATAAGCCTACTACTTCACATTTTATTGTACAACAATCCATTAAAGGTCTAACATCTTTGTTTAATTGTCATATATGTTATAGTCTTTCATCTTATATGATAACTTGCAAAATTTTGAACTATTCAATTTTAATTTCCATTTTTTCTATCTTCTCGTACACTTGTTTAATACATTGTGTTTTTGCAAGCACAAAATTTGATGGTGCAAAGTAATTATTTGGGGGATCCAAATTTTGAATCTAATTCAAATGGAGATGGAGATTGGAAAAATGAAACAACTAAGGTGGAAATGGGAAATAATTATGTTGTCATAGCAGAGGAGTTAAAAAATGATGATCCATTCTATTTTGTGTTTTGTGATAAACCATTACATAGGTGTGAAACTACTTTCACACATGATTGGGGCAACACTTGGTACCAAGGAGAGATGATATTGGGTGGAATTTGGTACAAATGTCTACTTGGTTAGACGAGGACGTGTCCATCTTATATTTTGCTCAAAAATGATCCCTTGACTTTCACCTATTCACATTTGGTCTTAGGGTTCAAATATCCAATGTTGCCCACTACCACAATGAAGGAATGTTTGGGTTTACAATGTTTAATGATGTTTGATAGAATTTGATTATTGCAATTGAAGATAGACATATGTATTCAATAAATAAGTAAGGACAATTTTTTGTAAGTTTTATATTGAACATTTTTTTACCTCAAGATGTTGGACATGAAGTTACTAGATATTATATAAGTACCATTTCTTCTACAAATTGTTAAACTTATTGTTTGTTACCTTGAAATGTAATTTGTTTCCCTTTGGAATTATTGTTTCACAAAAAAAATTGATTTAGTTATAATGTATTTGGAATGCATGGTATTTACACAACAACACATCTTAGGTTTTACAACTGGTTAATAAAATGATTATTGTATTTTTTACTATGATTGTAACTACAAGTTCATGTTAATGGCTATGTAGTTATAAAAAGACATTTTGGTGCCATGCGTCACTATGGTTTTGTGATTGTAATTGATATCACAACTTGATGATCTTTACACAAATATCAAATTTTCAAAAATGTATTTTTAATCATCCAAAATTAGGTAATAACAAAATTCCATTGATTCTTGCAATTCTTAGTGAATAATAACAACTTATGGTCATGTGACATTGATGTGGCATGCCGCATGGTAACGAGGTTGACTAGTAGTCATGACACTTCAAGATTTGTGACATTAACTTCACATCATGATTCATGTCGTTGATTTGATGAATTAATATCATTTATTAGCTAATTGAAAATATTGTTGTCCTTTACAATTAATAAAGACTCAATCTTCTATGAGATGATGACATGGCATGCCATTTGGCAACAAGGTGTCAAATTTTTTAATATAAATTCATGATTTTTTGTGACACCATAAGTTTTTGTGTGTTTTGAATTTATGGCACCAATATTTGTCATGACATGCCATAATTTTTTGTGTACCATGAGGTTTTTAAAGTCACGAATTCACATGCATGTGTATATGTATTATATAATTTATTGTTAACTTGTAATTATGACTACAATATTAATAGTCGTTTAAAAAAAGGTGACACAGAACTCTTTGACTTTTTAATTACTTAACACATTAGCTTAAGTTAACACACCTATTAAGTTAACCTATGTGTGTAAGTTACTTAGAAAAAACCTACTTTGTAATATAGGTTACTTTATAAATTACTTAATTAAACATAAAAAATTTACTACATCTAGTATGTTTAAATATATTTATAATAGGTCATCGTAATAATAGGTTAACTGAGGTAGACTTGCTAAGGTACTTAACTTTAGGTTTTTTGCCAAATCAATCTAAGTAGCCTCATTACAAAATATTTTATCAAGTTTGTAACCACTTCGAGTTTGTGCAACAACTAGTTGTGACTATGATACAACTAGATGCGACATAATTATCTTAGGTTTTTTTAGCCTAAGAATGCTTATGGTTAACCCAGGCTAGGTAAGTAAGTAATAGAAGTTGACAAATTAGTTCATCTTAAGTCAATATAAAGAGGTTTTAATCTAGGTTAATTAAGTTGGTAGGTAATAAGTAAGTTGACCTAGGTACCTAGGGCGACCAAAGTTAATTCAAGGCTAAAAAATTTGAGTTTTATAACTTTGTGTTACATATAATTAATATAAAAAAAAAGTGATAATGCAATGGATGAGGACTTGAACCCCAAAATGAAGGTTAGGGGTTCAGGTCCTCACTCTTGCAACCTATGATATGGCCATTTGACTTAAGTTAAATAAATCAATACATTCTTCTTGGGTTAGGAATTTGATCTTTGTTTTTAATCTTGGCCACCTAGCCTATGTTAGGTAGCATAGGTTGCCTAACATAAGTAATTAGCCTAGCTAGGTTAAGGTAGGTTGACTTTTGGTTATGTGCAATGATTCATAACATGATTATAGATTTTTGACACATGTCATCCATCCATCAAGGCATTTTTTGTAACACTTAGTCAAATAAAATGATTAAGTTGAAACCAAGGTTAATGATAACATGGAATTTCATTATTATAAGAAAATTTTAAAGTCTTAATCATTAAAACAATTGGGCTTTGCAACTAAACATCCCTTGCGACTAAATGGGTGAAATGACATGGGTTTAACAACTCACTAATCACTAATCGCATATGTCCTTTTTGACTAGTATGTAGTTGTAAAGGTTAGTTGCAAAATGAGAAAAATGTGTTGTTGTGTTATGTCTAACAAATCAACTATTACATGCATTGCATTACCATTTGTGTAATTTGAGCAAACACACTTGTGAATTGTTTTAATACTTGTTGATGGTGTTATATCCAAATTTCCATCATTCAAACCTAAAACCATCATTACAAAACAACAATTGGGGCCCCAAGGGTTGATCAAATTAACAATGTAAACATTTGAAATATAATTTACCTTACAAACAAACTTGTGGAGTTCTTTGCAAACATATTAAATTTATCAATTTTTTGTTTAGGGCATGAATAACATACCTTTTGGTAAACATCCACCAATCTTTTACCCCATGTTTTCTTACCATTCCATGTCAAATATCTTATCACATGTCTTCCTTCCACATGTTGTAGTGGATAGCTGCAGGTGGAATCCAAGGAACTTGATGAATGGTACAAACATTAACAAAAAGCCGCCATAATATCACAACAATGGAACATCATGTTACATATAGGGCACATGTGGACATTCATAACCAATGGTTATATTATCCTATATTCATGATGCATAATGGGGTTAGGAACAATAACTATGGGATGTTTTCCCATCTTCTTCAAGTCTATTTAAGTTCAATTCCTTATGTGAGAATGTTTTTCAATGCTTTCTCCCCCCCTTAATCATTGTCGACCATAAGACATGTGACAAATGTATCCCTTTAAAAATTGAACCAAATTAGCCATAGGTGTTTGATGTATGTAATTGTTGTTATGTTAATAATCTTCCAATGGGGCCAAATGGGTTAGAGAGAATCCCAAGCCCTCCATGTGTACTCATGGCAAGTTCTTCAAGTTTGGAATTGAAAATCCATATTATTAGTTCCATGGTCAAGCTTTAGTTCCAATTCCATCCTCCCTAATTCTACTTGGGTTCATTATTTATGTGTTTCATTGATTTATTATTATCTCTCCTCCCTTCAATTGGTTTTGCCCATTAAATAAAAACCACATGGATATCTTTTAAGTTCAACCAAATTAACCATATGTGCTTGATATGTGTAATTTTTTTTGTGAAAAAAATGTTCCTCAAAGGCCAAATGGGCGAGATTATGATACTACCATTAGATTAATGTCACGTCCATTTCCTTTAAGGAACATTCCCATTCTATTTGAATCCTCTATAATTACATGATGATTTTTTTTTGGTCAACATTTAGTTATGTTAATTTTAAATTTATGACTTCTAGGGTTTCTTGAAAGTCAAAATCAAATTGTGCAATCTCTTCCTTTTCTCTTGATCATTTTAGTCCCATATTTGCACCTCATTCTCTTTACTTACAAACTTGTTTTTCTTGTGCTTCTACATAATATGGATTCTTGTGATGTCAATATTGAAGGCATTCAGAAGTAGAACAAATTCAACTCCAATGATGTGTTGGAAAAATTCAAGATTCATCCAAAGAAGAAATATAGAATGAATATCATGTTGTGTCAACAAATTTCGATGCCAATTGTTTGGCCAACTTTTTTAATTGATGTGTTGAAGATGGAACAAATGTTCCAAATGGGCTACAAAGAGGGCAAGAAGCTCATCTTTGTTTCACTTACAAATTGGTAGGGTTAGTAGAAGTTTGTGTTGAATTTTGAAGGCTCCTAGGGTTGTTATGGACTAAGAAGATGACAAATTTGAGGAGTTTCTTTAGGTGGACCCATACTTCTATGAACTATCTAACAAGATGTTATATGTGTGGGATGGCAATCACATGCTTCAAGCCTAGTTGCCTTACATAGACAAGGTTCATCTTAACTAGGAGGATTGGCACATTTGCATTGATAGCTTTGTGCTTAACACAAGCAATGGGCTTGATGAGCTCCTCATCACCATGATTGAATTGAACAAGTAAACATTTCCTTCAAAACCTAATCCATTATGTCAACCAAGTAGATTTGTTGTTTCACACATTGCATAGTTCCATAATGTAGGTTGGTGGAATTGGATCACATTAGGCCATCTTTAGTGCATGAGTTCTTCAAGATCTAGAATTTCAAAATGAAATAGTTCAAGGATGTGATACTTTATGAACAAGATAAGAGATGTGAGACCAAAATTAGGAAGATGTGGTATAACTTCACTTAGGAGGTGTTTTTCATCACATGTACAAGGTGAGATTTTAATTTTGCAAAATTTTCTCGATTGAGTTTTAGAGAATGGAAGTGATGAACTAACATTTGACATCAAATCTCTTTTGTTATGTGTAGCTTGAACTTGCTATGGTACTAAACATTGCCCATCAAATGTATTATGTTGATGTGGTTGATTTCAATCAACAAGATGGATTAACTTGAGTCCTTCAACACCAAGGCAACGGAGGTTGTTCATAAGGAACGCATGACTAGGTTCCACAAATGTTTGCCTATGTGCAATTTGGCATTAGGCATTAAATTCTTGCACAAAGTTTAGTTGCACTATGACATGAATATGGAATTATAAAATATTTATAGAGAAGCTCCAAATGCTAGTTTTGATTTCTATCAACAATGACCAAAAAATGTATTGGTTGTAGCAATGGAACCAATATGTTTTTATTCTTTTCCAAAGTAGTGCATTCCATTTGAAATGTCAATTACTTAAAAATTATTCATTCAAGATCAAGTTTATAGAACAATGGTGGATAAGGGCCAAAATGAACCAATAGCCATTAGTGCACCAATTCCTTGTTTTATCCATTGGATGGGTTGCGTTTATTCATTCAGCACCAAATGGGGTTCATCATAGTCCATTTTTTTTTTTGTTGTTGACCACTGTACTTAATTTTTTGGGGGGTTTTTGGCCATTTTTTCCCTAGATTTGACCTCACACATGGTTACCTTACTCACCTTCCTACCTTCATAAGTATTGTATCAACCTTGGTACCCTATTAATTACCCCCGTATTGACATAACTACCAAACTCACTTAATTACCCTAATAACGAATTATTCTACAAACCTAACTATTAACCTAGCTACCTTATTAACTATGTACCCTATTGACTTAACTTCCCTACTAACTTAACCACAATATTAACTACCTACCTTACTGACTTAATCACCTTACTAACTAACAACCCTATACACACTCCCATGTCATTTTCAATCATCGTGCATATGCAAAATGGGTCGATCAAATCATCTATTGTAAATCTTCATCCTTCTCCATTCATGATGTTCCATCTCAATGCACATTTCCCACGCCCTAGGCATTAAGACCCAACACTTGCAATAGTTGCTCTGAAGTTAACTTGACCAAAGTTAGTTTTGGTAATGGTGAGTATTATTGTGCAAGAATTACTAATTCATTCCACTTACGTTAGGTTTGGCACAAATGCGATTAACAACCTTTTGATCATTCTACTTTTACACAACCATGACATTTCTCAAGATGTGAATGTTCATTTTAGCATGGTTTTGATGTCGAGGATGTTTTTTAGATGTTAAGGATGTCTTTTAGACGTTGAAGGCTTCCCAAGTTTGGGGTTTTCTGCCACTAAGCCATGCACTTCCTTTAAATGTTTGATCAACAACCACTTAGTAGAGTATGTGATAATGAAAATATTAATTTTACATTGCCATTTTGACCCATTTTTAATCCATTCTTTGTCTTTTCGACCCATATTAGGTGGACAAGGGGGTGTCGGTGGCTGAGTGGCCTGGTTAGTTTCAAGCTTCAGACCTAAACCAATAAACTACAAAAAAAATAAGTCCTTACTTTTTAATAAAAAACCCTAACCCAACACCTTAGATACAAAAAGATCACATAAAAACATGCAACTATTGCAAAACATAAGATCACATAATCATATGTAGCTATTGCAAACTCTAAGTTTTTTTAGGTATTGCAATAAAAAAAATTTCAAAAAAAAATCTTGCACCTTCCATCAAATGATGGAAGGTGTGAGTATAACTAAACTTAAAACTTTGTGTACAATTTTTCTAATGTGCATTTAATCTAATGTATGTAAATTCTAAAACGATTTAACCCACCACTTCTTGGTCGAAATTCCCAATTTGTATTGGGAATGATCTCATCATTTGAATTGCGAAAAATCACCATTGCCAACTTTAAGCCACATCGATTGCTTGATTCATCAATTCTTAATTTTGATCGAACAACATTTTGCTTCCCAATTGTCAATTTTGATGAAGCAATATTTTGCTTTTGAACTTCTAGATCACCACCAAGTTTTTTCTATCTCCTTCCTTTAGCCGTTACAATTTTAAACATATAAAAAAACCATGGGATTGTTGTCATCTTCTTGGGGAGTAGCAAACAACTTCACAAAAAAAATGCAACGACACGAAAATATTTTTTTGGAAATGGAAAATCCTCTCGTAAATTCCTTGTTTTTTGAAAACCCTTAAACCCATGTGCATCATCTTTTTCCTAGTTGTGAGGAATAGTGAAGACAACAACAACAACAAGACCAGGAATATGACAACATGCACATTGTTGTTTTCCTAGATGTGAAGAGCTATGAGGACAACATCAATAAGAAGACTAGGAATATGATGATGCACATGTCTTCATTTTCCTAGTTGTGAAAAGTTGGGAAGACAATGACAGCCTGGTTGTGAGAAGCTATGAGGAGTTGTGAGCATAACAACAATACAATGACGCACATGTCATTGTTTTTTTGGTTGTGAGGAGTTGTGAACATAACTGCAAGACGAAGACCAAGAAGACGATGACGTCCCTGTCATCATCTTTTTGGCTATGAAGAGCTGTGAGCATAACAACAATAACAAGACTAAGAAAACAACGACATGCACGTCATTGTCTTCCTAGTTGAAAGGAATTGTGAAGATAACAAGAAGAAGAACTAAACTAGGAATATGACGATGTGCATGTTGTCTTCCTAGTTGTGAGGAGAGAGCAACTTCACCAAAAAAAACACAAAGAGCAGTTGTGCATTAAACTTCACCTTTTAATGTTGTTGTGTGCAGTTGTTCCAACACTCTCCATAGCTACTCTAATGCTCCAAAGCTCTCCACAACTCTTACACAACTGCAAAGGTCTCCTTAGTTCCAAAGTTCCATACTTGTAGTGGATTTAGAAAATGAAGTTATGGTTTATGGTGGCTGATAGGGTTTTAGGTAGAGAGAGTAGGTAGGTAATAGTGAGTAGGTGTGTATGAAAAAAACTGCTGGAGTGAAGGGGGCTTACAAAATGCTGGGCAGGGATGGGGAAAATAAAAATTGCCTACTTGGATGGGTTTGGGTTCATCCTGAAACGGCCTGAATGATCTCATCCTGAATTGGTGCACTGGTGGCTGCTGGTTCACTCCGGCTGTAGATAGGACCCCCAAACACACCTACTTCTGTTGGTGATAATTATTCTGAGAAACAGTAGAAGATGAACCAAGAGGGCCTGGACAATGCTAGAGGAGATTATTGATTCGGATGTGTTTTTATTCCTATGAACCTTCTGAAAACTTTGCAATCTGTCAAAAATAGGAAATTGGGATTGAGAGTGCCCTAGAGTTAGACAAAAGGATATAGAAACAATATTTGTTTAGGTTGTAAAAAAATTGAAAAGAAATTGTTTTGTTTTTGAACTGCAAAACTTGTGGAAATTTTGAATTTAGCACAACTTGCTCTTCAACGAAGTTCAGGCTGTAAATAGTGTTAAACTGAGTTTGGATCTGTAAATAATATGTCACTAATTTGCTTTGCTGTTTGTCTTGCTTTCTTCAAGACTAAATGAGTATGCCATGTTCTGTCAACTCATGAGCTGTGAAAACAACACTGGAAAGCCATCTGAGTTAGCTGTCAGCTCTCCTTTAGGGGGGTGAAGTCCCGTTAACTTATCAAATTGTCCACTAAATTTGTGTCTGGGTTCTTAACTTATTGATTGTCTACTGAATTTGTATTTGGGTTGTTTTGGTATATACAGAGAATTTGTATGGGTCAAATTGGTCATTTTATTGATTGTCTACTAAATTTGTGTGTAGCTCTTTTGGTATATATAGTGAATTTGTTTGGGTCAAATTGGTCATTTTATTGGCTCCATCTGTAAGAGAGACTAGGGAATGCTGAAATTTTTCATTCTGTCCCACATTTTGAGGAATGATCACCAGGTGTTACTAATTTAAAAACAAATTGTGTGAGTTCATTTGTTGGGGAACTTCAAGGAACATAATTTCCTGTTTTAACTGTTGCTGGTTCGTAGTTGCCAAATGGGGCAGAGCCATTACACCAGGAGCCTGCTTTTTTTTAACAAATTGTTAGGATTGTAGCCAATGTGAGGAGGGTGAACAGTTCTTCAACTTTTAGGTTTTGAGGGAGAGGAGGGACCGGGTGGCTCTATCCTAGGTGCACAATAATGCTTCAAAAGACCACTTTACATGGATCACCCAAAATGAGGCTGATGTAGCTCCACCCATGCCTGGTGTTTGGGCCTCCAATGGTGAATCTCATATCAAAGAATGGCTGGCATTTTTCATGCCTCACCCATAAACATGAAACTTGGGCTTCAAAAAAAAAGTGGGAAACTAGAGTAAACCAGCCCATCACTGATCACCTGCTTGTGATCGAACACTTTGGCAGATCTTTCTCAATTCTTCTCCATTTTGAGTGATTTAAAATGTTATAGGAGCACCTTCTCAAGCTCTACAAATCATCTTGGAAATGCAAAGTCAAAGGACCAGCCAAAAAATAGCAGTAAAAAAAAAACATTTTTTCGAATTGCAAGCTGTGTTTTTTTTCATTTTGACCTCTCTTACTTTCAAATCTCATAACTTTCTTATTTCTTATTCATTTAAAAAGATTTAAAATGCTATAGGAGCACTGCCTGAAGTTCTAAGAATCATCTTGGAATTCTAATAGCAACTGAGAAATACACAACGAATTTTTTTTGATGCACGAACCCCCTGTATATTTCTAATCCTTTTTTATAATTGTTAGTGTGTCAGATGCGCCAAGAGGAGGGGTTCAATTTTTGTTTGAACGCCAGAAACAACAAAGCCCTCCCCTTGGATCTGGCTTGCCCTGAGTGCTTAAGTATTCGGTCACCAGCCGGTTTACCCTACCAATAGAAAACCCATTGGACCAATCAATCAAATTGGCCCGTAAAGTCATGCCCTGTTGGGCCTGAGTTGCAGCCCTCATTTGATGCTTTATCCCTCCTGGCTGTTGTCTGCAAAGTCATGAAATTTTATTAAATAAGGGTATGAAATACCGAGACTCAGGATTAAATGCATTAGGCTTGAGAACATTTTAGCTAGAGGACACATACCAGCACCTCTGATTGGTCGAAAGGTTCAGGAAAAGAAAGGACATGGCAAACAAATTTGGTGCTAAACTGAGTTTCATGCCCCCTTAAGCCCATTGTAATTTTTTTTCTAATTTTTTTGAAATCTCATCCCCTATGTGACCAAACAGGGGGTTCCAGTGCCGTCTTTTCCTGACTTTACGGATAACTCTATTATTAGCTGGTGTTTGATTGTGCAGTGCCTTCTGCCAGCCATAACATCATGGTGCACAAATGATGGCACAAAACTATTTTCCTGTTCCAAACCCGCATGATATCTATCTATTTACGATTCGTCATCCAAAACTTGCTCTGTATTGTGTGTGAGTGGAAAAGGAGAAATTCCACCCAGGTTGTTCAGACCAACAATGGCGACTATAGCCCTGGAAAGAACCCCAATTGAAGTGGGGTCAGACATTGGGGAGACAGGGAAAGAGGGGATATGGAAGGAGTTGCCTGGCAAGAAATAAGAAAACTCAATATTTGTACTTTAAAGTCAGTGTGGTATTATGGCTGTTCTTCACCCTCAATATATTATGGCCAAATCAACTTGGTCGCCCCTTGCCAATTGTGATGATGGCTAATTGTGATGTGCTCTGCTCTTGTACATTCCTCAGGTGGTTTTCTTCCTTTGGGTAGGGTTCCCTGGCTTTTAACATGGGGGATCAGCCAGGGTTTGGATGATGATTCTAGCGAGAGCTTGTGGTCAGGGCCGGCCGTTGGATGATTCTGGCTCCTAATGACTTTGTGACAAAGCCCGATTGATTACTGGTGAGCTAGGAGCCAGAATCGTCCAAACCCTGCCTGATCCCTGGTATGTAGTGCATATATAGGTAATCATGAAAGGCAAGTTGAATGAATGTCTTGGATAGAAATCTGCATGATATTAATTCTGCAAGTAGAAGCCCACTAGGCCTAAAGTCAACAAGATTCACCGAACAGGAAAAACACACATATATCTGGTTCTATGGACTAGATGTACATTTGCTTAGTTGGTTCTTGGGAACATATTGAGCCTGGCAAGGTGAGATGCCTTCCCATCAGGTGTTAGCAGCAGCTTCTATTTTGGTGTGGTGGGGGAGGGGTTCTATTCTGGAAAAAAAAAATTGAAAATCAGAAAGAAATTCTGAAATTTCGGAAAACATTGGAAAATTTTGGGAACCACCCCAAAAAATTTTAAAAATCAAATAAAATCCCTGATTAGCAGATTTCACTGAGGCCTGTTCAAGAGTGTACCTGGTGTTCCACTGTTGACTCTCAACACGAGTGGAACTGGCATATGCCCATCTGTCCCACCTAGGAAAAAACCCTACAAAAACCAAGACACCACAACTGGGGGTGAGATAATTGCTATGGTGAGGAAGATTATGGGTTGTAATTGGGACCTTGGTAGCAACTGAAGGTCATTAGCTCCAGGGTGAGTGAACCAGCACCCACCAGTGCACCAGTTGTGGATGAGGCTGTTCTGGTCATTTTGGGATGGACCCAAACCACTTAACCCATCTGACCTGGATTTCAAGTTTTGTTTTTTCTTTCTACCCTACGTTCCATCCAACTTTCAAAATTCTAGACTTTACTTTGCTCAATCCCTATTTCCTACCTACCTCCCTTCCAACCACTCACCATCGCTTGCAAGCTGCTAAGATTCAGGTTTTCCTAAGTTTGAAAGTTGTTGGTCTTTGAGGTTCACTTGGTTTAGGGATCTGGGAAATGAGTTGGGAGGTGTGATAGGAGGAAAGGAACAGGTTGATGCGATCTTAGAGATGAGCAATGAGGCGGGAGTGGAGCAAGGAAACAAGCACATGGGAGAGGAGCCAAGAGGTGAACACACCCACCCAAGTACATTGGCCACCCAACCTTGCCTAGTTGTGTGTTGATGTTGTTCTAAAGAAAGAAAGATGACAATGAGTTTTGTTTGTTATCGTCATCTTCCTCCTCGTGGTTTTGTGTTGATGTTGTTGAAGGCAATGACAATGAGTTGTGTGTTCATTTTTGTCTACTTCCTCTTCTTGATCTTGTGTTGATGTGTTGAAGACAACAACGATGAGTCGTGCATTCATCATCATCGTTTTCCTCCTCTTCATCCTATTTTGATGTTGTTGCATAATTGCATAAAGGAATATGACAATGTTTATTCAGAATGTTTTTGTTTATCACTTGTTGATTATAATGTGGGCATGGGGGAATGGTGATTTTGGGGTTCGATTTGAAGTAGGTAGTAAACTACCTTGTGAAAAAAAGGCGAATGAAGAAGTTTTACAAGTTGAAGGAAAGGCGCAACAATAACAATTTGTCCATTTGTAAATCAATCAAAATGCTTTGAACATTAAAATAACAAGTACATGGGTTCATTTTAAAATGCAATGGCCATTATGTCTATGTTGATTCATTTTAGTATCAATGAATGAGATATATTGTGTCCCATAATAGCTAGCAAGAAAAGGTTGGACAAAATAATTCTTAACATTGGAAAGGTTTTGATATGTATAACAAAGCCCATGGCACAATAGGAATGAGTAAACACATAACTTCAAAACATTACACAATGTTGAACCTTTACATAACACAAACAAGTTGCTACTGATGTAACAATTAATGTTCAACAATCTTGTAAGAAGAGGAAAAACCAACAACTACCTTGATTGCTATTTTTTTCAATATTGACATCCTTCATAATAAATAAAACATTGCTTAAAAAAATGACCTTAACAATTTCATGTTACAATACACCAAAAGATACCACCTATTGAGTTCCAATGAAAACATTTGATTCAAGAAGCTAATACCTCGTTAGTCCTTTGTTAGTGTGGTTGAGTTGTGTTTCCAAATATACAATAGATCACCAATACAATAATCCCTAATATGGTCAACAAGATCATGGAATGTCATGTTCTTCTTGCTCTTGCTAAAGCCACCATAGGCATTGCCACGTGCCATTTATGGATGTTAAGAAAAGGATTCGATACATTTGCTTTAGTAGTGAATTACATTGACAAAAAATGGAAAATGTGTCATATTATTATAAACATATTTCAAGTTCATGAAACATTGAAAGATAACAAGGTTATACAAATAACAAATTTGTTTTCTTGTTACAACTTCTATGAGAATGAAATAACATATGTGAAAGACAAAAACATCAAATTAAACACCTTCACAATTGCATTAAAAAACATGTCATGTGTTTTGCTCATGATACTGCAATCATATGTTGCTAGTTGATGTGGGCATGCCATGTCAAAATGTTGTCAATATGTTCCTAATGCCTTCAAAAACTTTGGTGCAACAAAAGAGGTTTCAATTTAAAATGCTAATGTTTCTTTGTGAAATAATATTATTCAAATGAAAAAAGTGGAGAAGGGAGATAGGAAAGTGTTAAAGCTTGCAAATATGCAATTGTTTGTCCTTGGAGGTTGAAGATTCCTATGAAAGCCTAGTTCACACCAAAAGACATAATTTTTAAAGAAATCTTCAAGTCCAAGGATTTTATAAACTTGCGTTATTGAAAAAAAATAGTTGTTAACTTGCAAAGCAAAATTCACACTCCGCATACATGGATTATGGCATAGAAAGTGAACCAAACTTTGATTTGAACAATCACCCAATGTGTGTTGAACCCATCCTACGGATATTGACAATTGTTTGATATAATAATTATTACTATAACCACGTATTGTATGTCATACAACACCAATATTGATGCAAATGATGTAATGTAGGTACATGACTTCTAATAATTCTAGATTATGTAATTATGGTTTTGTTTTTTGAGCTTACGTGAAATTTTGAGTTTAATTGTTTGATAATTAATGTTGATTGCAAGATGGAAAGTTTGACTTCAAACTCTTTTACATGTTGAGCATTGCATAAAAGCTAAAATTGATATGTTGAGGCCATTTTTGACCTTTATGCCATCATTTCAACTTTAAATGTTCATATCAATTTTGTTCTTACACTAGACCTTTATTTTAAAAACTTGCACTTCATTCAAAATTGTAGGGGCCTTGATATGCTTATGAATATTGCATCATCATAATATAACCACAAAATTAATTTGATGTTATTATATTGAATGTAAAATATAATATAATAACACAAAAATGTTAAACTACTACCTATTAATCTACCTATTAAATGTATGTCATTCAAAATTATGTGGACCTTGATATGCTTATGAATATTTCATCAAATACAATCACAAAGTTAATTTGATGCTACTAATATTAAATGTTTACTACATTAAAAAGGCTAAGCTATTATTTATTAATTTAACCTACCTACTACCTACTATTTGGCTTGCTTAACTACTTGCTTACTTAGATACTTACGTACATATATACTTACCTATTTAGCCAAACTAAGCTAGGTAATACATACGTAGGTAATTAGTTAGGCTAGCTTACATGGATAGGTTAAATACATAAATAAGTAAGTAAATATATAAGTAGATCCCTAATGTTCTAAATGAAAAAATAATGTACTATACCATTATATATATAATGTACCCTTAGTAAACATTGTTATACCTTTAAGAGCTTTAGGTTCACATCATAATTGTTAACAAAAATGGGTTTGATTGTCATTATATGGTATAATTACTGTGTTGTAAAATGTTGTTCGTGAATAAAAGTAATAATAAAATTCATCACTTTGGAGGAATGAAAAAACATGTATTCATAACTTAGTCACAAATATTTTAAAAATAAAATGTTGTTAAAAATAAAAGCATGAACAATTACATATGATAGTCATATGTAATTGCAAATCTATTGGTTCAATTTTAAAAAAAAAATTGTTTAGTACCAACAATTTAACACGGAGTTCTATCAATATTCAACATATTCATGTTCTTTTGTTTGAACTAGGTGTTTTTATAACTATGGCTTCAATTGAAGAAGCTACATTTAGGCTCTTCTAAACGGACTTGTCACTTTTCAAAAGGGCTATAATTCTTAGTCCTTAAGTTGGTGGGCAAAAACATAGATGGAAAATAACCATTTTTGGGAACCTAGTATGATAGCCAATACATAGGTGAAAAATGTTGTGAAGTCCTATTAGGACGAAGATAAAAGATTCATGAAGTAATATAATAAACCCCTTTTAATAATCATGCCCACTTTAATCACTTTCTTGTTTGTGTCACACATTTTTTGATAACCATTATATTTTAGTAAAAAACACCATTTTTTAGAGTCATTATCACACTCATTAGTCGCACGAAATATTTGCAATTTTTTTTTTGTAAATGTGATTATAATGAGGGAAATCTAGGGCAAATATTAAGGTTTTGTAAATTGTAGTTCCTTTTGACAATGTTAGCGTTACTTTGTGTTCAAGTTCTACAAATTAACAACAATGAATCCAGTTGAAAAGAAAAGAAAAGAAACTTTTTAGTGCAGACAACAAACATCTACGAACTTGCCAAGAAAAAAATTTGAAAAAAATTAAAAACATCTAGTTGACAAGATACACAAGTTAACAATTAAAGAACTCAAACTCAATATAAATTGTCACATTAAAACAATCCAAAATCACAACCTTCTTCAAGTCTAATAATACATAGTAGAGCTTACCCATGTAGGAAACTTAAATAATTGGCACCTTTATTCTAGCATAAAAAAGTTGTTTTGTCAAGTTTTTTTTTTGCCTATAGTCACAATCTTGAAAGGGCTTCTATGGAATGTGACTATACATGTTTAAACCACAATTTATTAGTGTCACAAAAAAATTGGTCACCAATGGCATGATTATAAAGGAGGTTTATTGTAATAGCTAAAATCTATGATATGGATGCAACATCAACAAAGGACCAAGGTAATTTGAGCTCCTCGTGAATTTATACTAAGTGCCCAAGTAATTTGGTAGGTGTGACTAATGTTGAACTTATAATGCCAAGACCATGGTTATTAGGTGTAGTTAATTTTTGGAAGGTGTTGGCTTGGATGACTGACTAAGCCTAAGGATGGTTCACCTTGGCAAGTGAGCAACCAAGGTACTTTATGTGTAGGGTAAAGTCTTGCGGTCAGGGCATTATGCCTTGATAGCCAAGGATAGAGGCCAAAGTTTGGGGGTGTAATGGTGTTTTGTTAAGGAATTTTTGTTTGTAGTCAAAGTGACGGTCATCCATAGGAAGTTGTAAAAAAAGTGACGATCATCCCTAGGAGAATTTCGCCAAATATGGTTATAAAAAGAAAAAAAACAAGTATTTGATCATCCATCTATATTTTTGGCTAAACAATGAGAACCAAATATTTGAATTGAATGATTTTATCTTTTTTTCCATCATTTCTGGTGACCAAAAACCTCCAAAATCACTTACTTAAATTTTTTATTTTTTATTTCGATATTTGGTGACATTTTGCAATTAAAAAAATGTCAAGACATAATATCCTAATGTCCTAGCAACAAGGCCTTCCCTGACAGAAAGCACAAGCTAAGAAACCTAGAGTTTGGAGTCAGCTTTAAAAAAAATAAAAATTTACATAGGCATCTTACACCTACTTTGCAAGAGTGGGAGGCACACTATGCCTATTATAGTGCATTCACACTTGATGTTAAGTCAATGTTAAATGAAAGTCTAGGTGGCGTCCTAGGTGGCGCACAATGTTAATTAGGTGATAGCTTAGTGTTAAGTGAATGTTAGCTTAACATAAAATTTTCATAGTAAGTAAGACTGAGTCCTAGATGGCTAGCATGATGTTAGGGGATTTAACACTAGAGTCCCTAACACCAAGTGTGAACACACCTTCAAATAGGTACAAGCTGCTTGAAATCATTCAATATACAAGAACTTCTACACCACAAGTCCAAACGCCCTGAAACCAAGCCAATGCACCCCTCCCTCCTCCTCAAGAGCTTTCCCAAGAGACCAAAGAACGTGATCTGAAGCATCCGAGTTCGGTGGATCATAAATACAAACAAAACAAAACAAACTACCTTCCTTCATAAATAGATAGTTCATTGTATGGGAGAGTCCAGCATATTAGTTACTGGAGTCTGGACACTCTGTAGAGTATGATATGATGTTCAGCCAACTGAAGATAGGGAATGTGCAAAAAGGTATTAAGGAGGTAGTAAAACGTCAGAAGGTAGCAAAATATGATAGGATAGCCTAAGGTCAATTTCCACATGGACAAGACAAATAATAATTATTTTTCAAAAATTTAATTCATTTAGAAAAAATCTAAATTGTTAAATTTCCTTGATCTACTTATGATATTGTCATATGAGGTAGTGAAAATATTATTCAGAGTGTAGCAATATGATAATTATAATGATGTCCAAAATCTCAACTTCACATTTTCACAAAATTTAGTTTCACTATTTTGAGAATTATTTAATGGAAAAGCTGACCTTAGAGTAAGGTAGATAACTCTTGCACTAATGTCCAATGGTCTGCTGCCACATAAATTGGTTGCTCCCTACAATCACAACCATATCTTTTTTAAGTGTGTTTGTTTTGTGACTTTGCATCTTACACATGTCACCCTTTAGCATAAAGGTGGGATGCTTGGTCCTTTTTGAGTTCTTTGTATAAAAGGGTAATGTATCTGCACAACCAATGGACCCTTCCTTTGCCCCTCCTCCTCCTTTTGAAACTACCTAAAGCACTTGGAGAAATTTCTTAAGTAGATTTAGAGGTCTTCCTAAATCCTTGAATGTTGGTCTTAGAAAAGAGGAGGGAGGGATCTTATGCCTATTATTCAGGAGGGTGGGGGGGGGGGAGAAACATTACACTTGTTTATAGGCTTAAGATCCCTCCCACTCCTAATTACTAGGGGATAGCCCTCCCACTACTATTGTACGGTGATTTGCCTATGTTTAAATTTATGATCATGTTGGCCTCATGCTTTATGGTGGGTAATGCCCCATTGTGGGGACATTCTCAAAATGTGGGACCAGACTAGATTATCACATGATCCTAGGCCCCTTCCTTACTTTGGGAATATCCTCACCTTGGGGTGTCCCTTGCACATAAAGATATCCACAAAATTTCTTAGTGTATTGAAAGGCCATGTCCTAAACCGTAATCTCTTGGGTCCTAAGGGAGGGGTTATTTCATTTTTCTTTACAAAATTTCTTAGTGTATTTAAAGGCCATGTCCTAAACCGTAATTTCTTGGGTCCTAAGGGAGGGATTATTTCATTTTTGAAGTGGGTCCTTCCATTCCATGGTGAGATCATCTATGTTCCAAGCAGGTTCTTCCATTTTCGACAAATCTGGACCATAGAAAGAGAAAGAAAATTAAATTTTGGCAGCATCTTGACGTGGATGAATGCCTGAGGATGAGGGCATTTACCAAAAATCAAGCCAGCATGGGCCACCCAGCCAGCACTCGGCAATTGCCTGGCCCTCCTTCAGGCTTCCAATAGTTGCCCTCATCCTCAAGCTTTACACTTTAATTGAATGTATCTGTGGTACAAGAAGATATGGAGATGTATCTATCCAATAGAATTTTATTTCCCGATACTTTTTTATCTGAATATGTGGGCATGAGAACGGTCCAAGCATTAAGTTAGTTCTCCGACCACTCATTCCTGTTCATGCATGCAGACAAAGGAACGGATTAAAGTTAAGACCAACCAACCATACGTACCGAGGCCCATCTTCCTCTCTCTCAGAATTTATCCCGTCCATAATAATATATCCTCACCATTCATGCACTCACGTTTCTCAAACATCACCACCTGAAAATGTTACGAATGTGAGGCGAGAAAATAACAACTAAAAACTCCTTTGAGGTTTGAACTTTGCTTCAATTGCTCCCTCCTCATCCTCCTCGTCCTCCCTCCCTCAAAACAAGAAAAATGACCCAAAACCTTGAATGTCTCACCTCTTTAGATTCATCCTGCAAACAAAAGAATTGGAAAAAGATGAAACTTTTTTCTTTTTGGGGGGGGGGGGGGGGGGGGGGTGGTTGAAATATTGCAAAAAGGGGAAGGCCATCGGTGTTTTCTTGTCTGGGGCAGGAGGGAGGGTTAATCCCCCCAAAACACTTAAAAAAAGGAA
>Ga0116231_10006479_pt1 | contig 22280 bp, 15 predicted proteins | sample S1TSphgellanicum_2_FD_89695 | JGI IMG/M metagenome (GOLD analysis project Ga0116231, IMG submission 89695) | Host-associated microbial communities from peat moss isolated from Minnesota, USA - S1T2_Fd - Sphagnum magellanicum MG | ecosystem: Host-associated > Plants > Peat moss > Unclassified...
AGGTGGGGGGTGGGGGGGAAAGGGATGGAGAAAGAGAGAAAGAGAAAAAGAAAAAAACAAAAAAAAAGAAGGACCCAAGATCCCAAATTACAAAAAAGTAAACCTCAAATAAACCCAAACAAAAAAAAAAAAAAACCCCACAAAAGGTGCTTCCCCCAAGAAGATTCTATTGACACAAAACTACAAATAAAAAACCTCACCAAACACATGATCCAGGGTAGCCTTGGCCCCTAAACTAGCACCTTCTCTTGCTTGGGTGAGGCCTCAAAGGCCCTTTATTTAACCCAGGAAATGTTAAATTTGGACTTGTGGGTGGACCTGAGTTTAGTATTAGGACAAGAAATTCATAATAATTATCTGTTTCAAAGTAAACCCAAAGTTTTTTAAATTTCTATTTTGGTGATGTTCTTTTACCAAGCTACCAAAGGTTACCTAGGTAGGTACCACAGGTGCTCGTTCACCCAAGGGCCCAAACCCACCTCCTAAATCTAAACAAAAGGAAAGCACCTTCGGGGTTTCGTCCCTAGGTTTGCGGGAGAGTTAAGTATTTGAGTTTGAAAAAATTAATTATTATTTTTTCCTTTTTGTTGCTTGCTTGTTTGTTTGTTTATTTTTATGCAATAAATTTTTTAATTTGAGGATTATTAAATATTTTTTCCCTTTGTTGTTTTGTTAATTGTTCCACTAAAAAGGTTTGCCAGGTTTAATTACAATTAAAAAAACTTCAAACTTTAGATTTTTGGGAAGTCACCCAAACTTTTATTTTAAAAAAAAGGTTGTCCTTTTTGACGCTGGTCAAAGTGGCTACCTGTCTGTCATACAAAGAGTAATGAAAAGGGCAATTAATTTCATGGGGAACTTCCAAGGGGGAAAAAGGAGTCCGGTTTCAAAAAATTAAAAAAAAATAAAATCAAAAAATTGCCCAGAGAAAATAAAAACTTAAAAAAATACTACTTATTCAAAATAAATTTCATATTCTTAATATAACCATGGGTTTTAACTAAAATATGAAAAAAAATAATAGTAAAAAAATAATGACAACAATAACACACTTACCGTGATGATGACGATGATAATGATAATAATGATGATAATAATAATAACCTTTAATAATATAATCATAATGATAATAAAGTGGGTTCGTAATTGTTTTTAAGAATTATGTAAATTTATGTATAATGATTTCCTATTGGATTATCACGAAAGAAAGAAAAAAACAAAAAAAATCAAGTCAAATTTTAAAAAATTAAATCAAAAGCAAACCACAACAAACAAACAAACAAACAGACGGAAAAAACCAAATTTTTTTTGAAAAAGTGAAAGGGGCAAATTAAAAACCCCCAATGAGCCATCACATAAAAAAGGTAGGCAATTTCCGTTCCAAGTTCCAAATTCCAATAGCAACGCTGCCCGGAAGTGAAAGTTTTTGGGCGCTTCAGTGTCTTTCTCCTTCGGGAAACGAACACTAAATCTCTCTCTTTCTCCCTGCTTCTCTCGCGAGCTTTGCGAGTTTTCGGTGAATTCTGTTTCGGTGGCGAAGGAGGAGGAGGAGGACGAGGAAGAAGAAGAACAAGAACAAGAAGAGAAAGATTAGCTATGGAGGAAGAAGGGACAGCACAAGAAAATGAAGGTGCGAGAACTGCTTCTTCTGCTGTTGCTCCTGCTAGTGGCGCAACTCTTGAGTGTGGCGCATTGGAGCAAGTGGGCAAGTTTTTGGGCTTCCTTGGTTTGTGTTTCGTGCTCTTCGTCATAGGGATTGTGAAAGGTATGAAAAACCCCCGCCAGCTCATAATTTTCACTGGTTTGCATTTTGTTCACTTGTTTGCTTGTTTATTTGTTTGCTTGTTGTTGTTGTTGTCAGACTATCTTTTATTATTTTATCGTAGGGCTTTTTGTGGAACTTGTGAAAGGTGTGAATAAGTCTCACCAGCTGCTCTGATTTGTATTTTGTTGCTGTTGTTGTTGTTGGTTGAGTTTGTTTATCATCTTCGTGTGTAGGCAGTTTTTTCCTTCGCTTCAAGAGTTGCAGAAAAACAAATACTGTCTTGACGTAGTTCTCTCTCTCTCTCTCTCTCTCTCTTCAATTGCGTCTGAACTATTTTTGATTTTTGATTTTTGAGTTTTTTTTTGTGTGAAGTTCAGAGCGGGTAATAAATCTGTGTCCATTTCAGGTTTTGGGAACACTAGTGCAACTATTTCCTTTTATTCAAGTAGTGATTCCTCTAATCTTCTCGGAGAGCTTGGTGTTGAGATATCTGTAGCATCATTACGTCGTCTTTTCATGTCTCTGGTTTTGTGAGCTCTTCAAGTAGCCATGTGACATTTTGGTCTAGAATCTGCATATCAAGCTTCCGGCTACATTTCATGCATGCTTTTTTGGTCAATGGCTTTTGTAATGGATTTTGTTGCTTCATGTGTGCATTGCACATATCTTAGAGCACAACAAGAAGTTAGTCATTACAAAAAGAAAAAGTGTTTATCTGGAAGGAAACAGCTAAATAAAGAGTGGTGCATGGTTTTCAGGGGCAATTGTGGGACCACCGTCAGTATTGATAATGTTTGCAGGGCACATGGCGGTGGTGATTGGGCTCTGGCCTGTCCATGTCACGTGCACCTATCGTACTCTTGCATTGTATGCACTCCATTTTCTCCTGTGTCTGATCAGGTTTTTGTTTAATCAAAGGAGAATTTTTATGGCCTTTGTGGGGATGTGTGACCAGTGTTTTGATGTAAGTTATATGGAGCAGAGAGAGCATTTCTTGACAGCATTTAGTTTTGAGTCCATGTTTTCAGCATCTTTCTTTGTGTCTGATACATTGGGGGAAATGACAGGACCAAGAAGCTTGGAATTGTGCTGAAGGTGCTGTCACTAGTCCTGCTCCCCATCCCATTGCTGCTTTGGCCTCTTGCTGTTGCCATTGGGAGCTTGCTGGCAGGTGTAGGTTATGGTTTCGGCCAACCCTTGGTGGCAACCTTTGAGGCAGTTGGTGAGGGTAGGGATGCCAAGCTTTTCCATTCTCTTACGGTATGATTTAGATTCTCTCCTTTTGACATCTCTTATGATGTTACTGTGTGCTTGCGTGTGCATCACAATAGTTTTGGCTTATGCAGAGATTGTTGTACATTCAATTTTGCAGAATTTTCAGGAAATGTGGTTTTCCTGTGCTTTTAACTGCAGGATGGCACCTACAGCACATTGAAGGGTAGCTGTACTGTTGTGCGTGATTTTACTGATTTCACATTCCATTCATACTTTGATTTGATTGATGAATTTCGTACTGGAGAACCAAAAGGAGGCAAGCCATTGGATGTCAAGTAAGGTTTCTGTACTGTTGGCCTGAACCATACTGTTGAGAGTGGTTCTTGTAGTAAGATCAGTTGTGGTGAATGATCATAAATCCAGTTGCCTAATAATCAAGCACAGTTGACATCTTGCAAGGAGTAGTGGGATTAAAACGTCAAGGTATTGTATTTGCTAACTATAACAGAAAACTTAGCAATGATAAAGTCTCTTGGGCCATCCAAAGTGTTTGTAAACTTAGGGGCTTCCAAGTCCTTGAGGCAATCTAGGCCACCATCTTGCCTCAGAAATTGACCACATTCTAGGAGACATTGCCTTAGGGTTGAAGAGATGCTGCCTTATGCTTTTCAATGAACAGGATGCTCTTTTAGATAATGAAATCCCTGGTAATAAGGGAATGGCAAGAGGCAAACTTCAATGAATCACCATTCTCTAGTTATCTTTGCTTATTGACCCTTGAACAGTAGTATTTTTTTGCTCAGTCTTAGAAGACTGTATTTTGTGAGAAGAGTGAGGAGTAAAAGGTCTTATCTTACCTGATTGGAAACAAACAGTCAGATATCTTACAATCTCCATGTGGTTGTGAGCAGGTTAGCAGATATTCCAGGATGTATATTTGTGGGGCTGTTGGGGATGGTTGTTGACACACTATTGATCAGCTCAGTGGCACTGGCAAAGAGCCCTTTGATGCTGCTCAAAGGATGGAAACAGCTGACTATGGACCTGTTGGGACAACAAGGATCTTGTGTGGATGCAGCATGTGTACCTCTCGCTGGCCTCGCAATCTTGCTGTGGCCCTTGGTTGTGTGTGCCACTGTATTCACTGCCATGATTTGCAGTCCCTTTTTTGGACTCTTCAGTGCAGTTATTGTGTATCAGGTGGGAGATCTCTCACCCATCAGTCTCCTCAACTCATGTAACTCATGTAGATGAGTGACTGTCATAAGTGCACTGTGGAGAACAACAGCAGGATTGCATGCTGCCAATTTTCTCAAAGGAGACGCAAGAATTGATTCACTTATCAAATGTTGAGAGGCAGTTGAAGATCTTTGAGCTGAAGTAATTTGAAGTTTTCAAGAGTATCTCTAAGTTCTCTTCAGGGATCATGAAAAGTGTCTGTATTTCAGGGAAGCACCCTTCTTACAATATGCTTTGCTGTTTCTAGCAGACATCTTTTCCTAGAGGAGAGGGGGGGTTGGGGTATAGTGTGCTAACATCCCCAGCTTAAACTGAGTGAACGAAGGGAAGCATACACCCAGGTAAAATGGTACATGCATCAGTAATGTGTTTGCTGCTGGAAGATGAGCTATTAAGATCCACTGAAATTGCAGGAAAGTTCCTTATTTTTTGGGCTGTCACACATAGTGGCAGTGGTGGCTGAGTTTGATGAGTATTCCAACGATTTCCTGTATTTGAATGAAGGCTCCTGTCTCCCAAGGTATCAATCACCCCTACAGTTCTGAGACTGATAGATTTTAACTCTGCAGGTACTCTTTTGAGGTTTGTATGACTGAGGCTCATTTGTACTGTCAAGATTTGGTTGCTATGACCCCCTTTGACCTCTTACTTCCCCGCTTAGTACTGAATTGATGTATTCAATTAGTTTATAACAAGACGTCTGGTTTTTGTGCAGCCAGGCCCAGGTATCGCAGGAATATGGTGGAAAGCAACAGGTCAGGGGTTGCATCGAAGCCTGATGTTGAAAGTGGAACTAAAGAAACAGCTACACAGGAAAGTTTAACTCAGATTCCACAACTCAATCCTCAACGCTCACTCAAGCAGACATTGCAGGAAGTGAAGTTGGTTCAGGTTAGTATATGGAAACCTGAGCTCATGACACTGGTAATTTGAGGAGATGCATTTTAGAATTAGACTGTCTGCTGTAAACTCTTGGTCAGCCTAAGATGTTTTATTGCACCCTATCAACATTAACATCCCCATGTATGCATTGTAGATATCAAGGAGTTTACGATTGCAGCGATATATGCATTTTGCTGTTTTGTCTCCACTTGCTCAAGCATAATGCAAATGATGCAGATATGGGACCACAGCTTCAAGAACTTGGAGAGCGCAGGGAAGGTTCTGATTGATGCTGGTGTGTTGAGGCTTTGTGATCTGGAAGCTTTTATCAAAAACAGTAGGAACCCAAAGATAAAATGGGTTGCAGTTGGACTAAATTCATATTCCACCCTCAAGCATCTTCTTGCATCAGCCAAGTCTGGCACAGTTGGATTACTACTTCGTAAGTGATGTTTCATCTGGTCATTTTACTTTGCCTGTATTTCAAATGTACATGGTACACTGGTGAGCAACCTCATTTACTTTGGCTGTACTTCCACTGGACCAAAAGGCCTCCATCAGGATGTGTGGAAGGAATACACATGGATAAAGGAGGTGGTCCACATTCGTCTAACATGTTAGTTCCTCATGTCAATGACCATCTTGGCGTGTAGGCCATTGACTTGTGCAATTTCTGGTCTTACTGCCTCTGGTTCCTGTAGTTTCATGGGTTAGTAATTCGAAAGGATCATGCAATGCAAGCACCATGGTTTTGCTTTTCTCCTTAATACACAAATTGCAGACATACTTTTCAGGTCTCAGTATGTCTGGGAGGTTTAGGAGATGCCTTGATTTTTCTTTTCTCCTTTTTAGCCAAACTGCAGAGATACTTGTGAAGCTTTGGTATGTCTGAAATGTCTAGGAGATTCTCCTTGAGTATTAAATTGTTGAATGCATTGCACACACAGTTGTTGCCAAAGGTTTTGTATACAACCACTTGAGCTTTACCTGTTTCTGATAGTGCTCCTTGTATTGGCATGAGCAGGTGATGGAACTGAAGTGACATCTTTCAACCAACCAAAGGAGCGTGTGGCACAGTGGTTCTTTGAGCCTTTGTTAACTTTAAGAGACCAGTTACGGGCTGCGCATCTGCAGGAGAGTGAGGAGCATTATTTGGAAAAGTTGGTGCTAATTGTGGGTAATGAGGAGCACAGTAATGCATGGGATAATGGTGCAGTGGAACCTGATGATGGTATGCGCAAGGGTGAACTGCAAGCTCTTGCTCGCAGGTGTGTAGTTTTTTTGGTGCTTGGGTTGTTGCAGTTTAGATTTAATTTCAGATGATTTGTGTGAACGAAAGGTAGCTTTGAATTGAGCTTTTCTATCCTACTCAACATCAAGATCCTTAGCAAAAATTACTGTGTTGCTGAGGACTGCCTGGAACTCAAAGACAGACAAGTTTTGTGCTGAGAGCAGGTATTGAGAGTCCTGGGTTGTTTGCTGCAGGCTGCAGGGCATTTCAACTTCAATTGCCAGACTTCCTACACATCGTCGCCGCTTTGAAGCCTTAATAAAGAGTCTACTTCCATATGCACAAGAAAGGAGCAATAAAATTCAAGTGAATGACACAGGACATGTGATCCAGACAGGATTGGACAAACCAGGAAGCATCAAGAAAGACTCATTTCGAAGCAGCTTCCAGGAACCAAGCCCACATGTGACAGGAGATGACACTGTGTAGTTCTACAGGTTCAGTTGGCAATAGTTGCTGTCAATGCAGAGTATTTTGTCTCTATTAATTTCCATTGATAATGCCATAGTTGGAGTTCCAATCTCCTTCTGTTTTGGAATGTACATTAAGACACTGAATCCATGTGAAGTGCTCAATTGCTGGTTCAGGTCTCCTCCATTTACTAGATTGACCCTGTCAACCTTGTTGTTACTACCAACAATGTCTAGCTTTTAAGCAATTTTTTTTGTTCTTTTCATGTTCTTGATAAGGAAACTTGAAGAATAAAATCAGATTCACATCAGTTCACATCTGGATCTCCTATGGGTGTGATTGATGGGTGGAAGGGAGATGTATTTGCAGGTTGGAAGGAGAAGGGAGATATATATGGCAATACCAATCACCTCAGCCCAAAGTTTTTAGGTAATTTTCTAATTTTAACACATTTTGGGTATATTGTATTAAGGTTTTTTTCTTTTATTGAGAAGACTCCATTTTGCTAGGGGGTGTATGATGCAGTTTTAATGTTGAGTTTATTCGCAAAAAAATCATTTGCATTATTATAAACACGAGGGAATTACTATAGAATCCCACCCTGGCTTTTCTTGGACTGGAATTGAGTCCAAGGTCAGAAGAAAACCACCCTTATTTGGGGTGGGTCTTCTCCCCATAATGAACTGTTGGGTCAGGTTTTGAGATCTGTACCTGGCTGAAACCAGCCAACATTGGTTCAAGATTTCCATTACTGAAGATCTGAAATCCGAAACTCAGCTGATACATGTTGAGTTCTGTAAGCAGCAATTTAACCTCTAATCATAACTGGAAGCTTCTATTGAAAACTTACCACCTTCAATTATAAGACTAATCAAGTATAAACTAATAATTGAAGATGGTAAATTTTCAATAGGATCTTCCTCTGTAGTTGCTGCAAGGTGAGCAGTTGCAGTCATTGTTACATTGTCCACGTGGAATGTGAAAAATACTCCAGTTAGATAATCCCTTGTTATTAGGATTAAGGTAGTATATTTGTGGCTCCTATTACTTAGTTGTGGAACCTCCAAAGTTCAAAAAATTTCTTCTGTAATTGGCATCTTTGATTGGCTCAGCATCAAATTTTCTAGAAATGTGGATAGTTCCCAATAGAAACATCCCTTTGGCCCTGCACTTCCAAAACAAGGTGTAACAAACACGCTTGCCCTGCCTATAGATGATATCTTGTAGATGTATTTAAAACATCTCTATAGAAATATGTATGTTTGTGTGCATGGATTTGTCTATATATGTATGTATCTATGTTTATGTATATATGAATGTATGTATGTTTTCATATATAAGTGTGCATGGGGTACATGTATATGTATATAAAAACCACCCAAGAAATTTCTATCATATTTGAATTTTATGTTAAAAACCCATATAGACAAGAACAAGAATTTCAATAAAAAACATCTCTCTCCACTGATGATCATGTATAATTAAAAGAGAGATAGCAAAAGTTATCATTAGGAAAATGAGGGTAACAACTTTTACCTCATACAACTCAATCAACTTCCATTCACCTCACTATGGTAACAAGGAGATGACTATCTTCACCAGTCAATCACCATCTATCTCACTAGGGTAGCAATGAGGTGACTCCTTCCTTCACCAAGCAACAACCGTTCACCTCATTGAGGTAGCAATGAGGTGGCTACTTGCTTCACACACACACACACACACACACTCTCTCTCTCTCTCTCTCTCTCTCTCTCTCTCAAGGGAAAGAACCCAGAATCCTCACACCTCACCCCCACTCCCTCCTCCCCCAAAAATAGGAAATATTAGCCCTTCCAACTACAAGGCTTACAATATTGTTGGCTCTAACGGTTTTCTATTTTTCACACTACCTATTTGTGGCCATTTTTGACCTGGGCTAATGGCAGGGGCTGGGAGAGTAGGTGTATATATATAGGCTGGGAGAGTTGTGTAGAGAAATATAGATGAACCTTGACATGGGATTCCATCACTAGATGCATTGGTAATATTTATCTTGAGTAGAACCTGATCAACTTGATTGTTTTGTATAATTTGCAAAGCTTGCAAATCAGTAATGATTTCTTTACTCCATTTTTTTTGAAATTGATAAAATTATTGAAGAAGATTTGACTACTACTTTTTTCTCTGTTATGAAATTGTTTTGTGTTTGAAAGATCAACCTCCATAGCTTCGGCTATAGCTTCGAGTCAGATTTACCTTCCAGCTTGCAACTATGTTTCTAGAGTTTCAATTGAAAAGTTGACCTCTATGGAAGTTTCTGTAAAGTCAGTCTGGAGATTGTTCTGGTGCCGACAGTGCAACAACTCCACATAAGAAAATGAGGGAAATGGGCATCATGGCTACATTGAAAAGAATGACGCCCATTTCCCCAATTGTCTAACCATTTTTCTCACAAAGTGTCAAAGTCTATGTGGGCATTTGTCTGGGTCACGAACGACTTTTTGAACATACCAGCCTGGTCCTGGTATTGGGTCCATTTCAAAACTTTCATACCAATCTGGTCCTCTTCTCGGGTCCATGGCTGATTTCTGCCTGCCCATGAGGCAGGTCTAGGTATATATGCCTGGCATTGCCTCAAGTCTTCCACCAAGCTGGTATCACTCACAAAGAGAAATTAAAAATTAAAAACTTGAAAAGAAAATGATTTTGGAGGTTTTCAGTTGCCAGAAATGGGGGGAAAAAGGTTCTTGGTTTTCATAGTGTACCATAGAACCTTTAGCATTCCTACATCTTCTTGCCAAATTTTTTAAAATAAAATAAACTAGCACTTTCAAATGACCATGTACATTAGGTAGCAACAAAATTTCTAAACTTCCAGGTATTGTGGACAACTAATTTTGAAAAAATTGGCATTTATTAAAAATAATTTAATCATTGCTAGAATGGTAAAGTTACTATGGTATAGAAGCATGATTAAATATTTGTATTTTTTAAATAACTTTTATAAGCAACTTTGGCTAAATCTTCACTGGCATGATCACCACTGGTAATGGGAAAATTGCCATTAAAAAATGCTTTAAAAGAATATGAATTCATTCTATTCTATTTCATGAAGGAAGGAATACAAGAGTAGAGTATTTATAATGTTTAGGTGTTAATTATCAGTACATATACTAGTCACGTAACGCCAACATTAATATGACTAGTAATTAATTTAAATAAAAATTTAAACTAACTAGCCAATAAACTAATTTAAATTCAATATCAAAATAACTGGTGATTAGCTACTACTAACTAATACCGATAAGTATTAAGGGTAAAGGAAAAAACTCATAGTCAAAATACTGATTAACAGCAACCTTGGCTACAAACAAAAATTCCTAAAAAAAACACTTGTATCACTTAACATCATACCTGATTAATATGTTCTTTGATACTAATACTCATACCAATATTGTTTACCCAGGTTGTATGTAATGAACATTACATACATTGTAATCCATATATTGGTCCAATACTGGTCAGGAAGATGCTCAATTTTGAATGTATTAGTCATCCTTGATTGTCATGTCCACTGTTTTTGTATCGAACTGATTATGCAATTAAGCGCATGCCCAACAACAACAATAAAATGACACCGACTCTTTGAATGAAGAATTGCAGTTAAGCATTGTGAAAGTGTTGGGGGCTAGTAAAAATCCACTTGTTAGTGAGGCCTTCAAAAAGCACCAATCTTAATAGTACCTGGGCAGTTTTGGCATAATTGTTTTTTTCATTTTGTTAATTTAAAAAAAAAACTTTATGCAAAATATTCAAAATCCCAATCAAACTGTTGCAGTAGCACTTCCAAGCAACTAGATTGGAACTTTGGCCCGACCTAGGAAAATAATGTTGAATGTAAACCATCTAACCACAAGGGCAACATGAAAGCTATAAAGACAAGTCTAGTTTTATTATATATATTTTTTCTTTGTCAAAATTTTGATAATTAAAAAATGAAGTATCGAATTCATTTTTAAAAAAATTACATTAATCAAAGTTGCCCATGTAGTATGCTAAGTAAGAAATGATTTTTTTATTGGTCAAAAATTCTGATTGGCCCAAGTGTTGACCCTTAAATAATCAATCACTTTGTACAATCCATTTTCCCAAGTTTATGGATAAGGGATTAGTGGTTTAAAAAATTTCTTGAAGGAGCGACGGTGGCAAGGATCCTAGGCAGAATTTGATTTAATTGATGACATTATTTCAAAGAACTCTTAAAACTGTAGCCAATAGACATAAATGTAGTGACACCATCCCCCAAAAAATAGTTTTATGACCCTTTTAGTTAAATTTTATTTTAAAAAAAAAAGGAATTTGCAACAAAATATTTCATTTTCATAAAATTGTCTCACCTTTAGACTATTTTTGAAGAAAAAAAAAAAAGCTAGTAGGGATGGAAGAGAAATTAACATTGTAGGTTGGATGTGCTAAATATTGATAAAGGCTCAAATGAGCACTACTGTTGGCCATGCTCTCCCTCTCTACCCATTAAATGGTCTCTACAAAATTGGATGAAATACAACATTAAATAATGTGAAATTGAGTTTCAACTTGTAAGTATGCATAAGATACAATGATCTCCATGTAGATGAAAATGGCTGTTCTTTATTGGCCCAGGCAGTGGCATTTGGTTAGTCCGTCACGTTACATTGTTCAATTCTTCATGTTTAGGGGTGGAGATAGGGAAATGAGCACTCTATGTTGGAAGTGGAAAACAATGGTAAAGGCCCAAATAGGAATTGTAGTTGGAGATGCTTTAATGGGGAGGACCAATGATTACTTTGCTAAACTCATTAGCAATGTAATCAGTTCATTACAAGTTGTCTTAGCATGGTTTACAAGGTCAACACATGACGTTTTGATTGATCAAATTTTAACAGTTGTGCTGAATTTAGCTAGATCAAAGTGCAAATTCTTTTGTGAAATTTGGTTAATTCTTCAGGAGTGAAATTAGGTAGCCTAGTAATGAGCTTTTGATTGCTGACCATAATGAAGATTATTTCGCTAATGTTGTTTGGGTCAATTGATTTCCATGGATTCAAGCTCTCAAGATGCTACTACACACATGAAAGACTCACCTACTTCATCACATACATTCCTTTCACAATGCTTACCAGTTTAAATTACCATGTAATTTTGACACGCTCCAATTAATCCAAGCCCACCGAAGTAATGAAACACAAGATCGATCAAAGGGTGAAGAGAAAACATGATAAAATATCAAATGAGATCAAGTAGTGGATTTGAACATCATCACAGCTTGCAAGGTGACTCCCTAGAGTAGCTCCACCCAGGTCCCATACCCCCTATTTGGGCTTCCACCATTGTTTACCACATCTAACAAACAATGTTAGGCACACTTTAGGTGGGGGTCCAGGTCCAAATTCTTAGGACCTAATTTGGGTTGATTTGAAGCAAAATTGAATTCTTGAGTTGGATCCTATATTGCATCTTGGTTCTTCAAATCATGAGCTCTCTCTTTTTAGCTCTTTTTTGGGTTCAAATCACTTTAATTTTCCTCCAAAATTGTGCCATGTAAGTTTAGTCTCAATTTGCCACTTCTTGGTCTTGGATCCTCATCTAAAGGATGTGTGTCCAATTTATGGCTCTTATCCAATTGTAGGATTGCTCTATCCCATTGGACCTTCGTCTAAAGTGGCCCCTAATTTCCAAATTTTTACAAAATAAAGTGAAATTTTATTTAAATACAATCACATGACCCAATCATTATAGCCAACCAATCAAGAGCGATCATTTCATGTTCAATGATTTTCACATGTCATGTATCCCATGCACATTTATTAGCTATAGCATTCACCTAGCCTTTTGTTAGAATTACACCCTTGAAAATAAACTTTTGTAAACAAGTTTAAATTCTTAAGGTAGACACCTTGAATTTTTTTGAAAAGTTGACAAGTAAGCAGAACTTTATAGGTAAGTAACTTGTTGTAAAACTCTATCCTTATCGAATTTCTAACCTTGGGGAATGTTAGAGTAGAAATGGACTCAGACTTTTTTTAAAACTGGGCCCAAAGTCTCTTGAATTTTTCAAAAATTGTCGAATCTGAAATTGCAAGTTTCATATTTTTTAAAAATCAAGCTCAAACTCATACCCAGGGAACCAACCACAACCTTTTAAAGTGTCAAATCTGAGACCAGAGGTTCTTTTAGAAAAGACCCAACCAACAAACATTGGTTTATATCTGTGTTCTGTAATTCTCTCTTTTTCAAAGGGAGAACCGACGGGTGAGGGTCAGGTATATGGATCCTTGACCGACCGTTTTCAACAATCAAAGAATCAGTTCAAGAACTCACCCTGAACTGCTGGTTCTATTCCGGTTAGATTTCATGAAACCCATCAGAATACAACAGATCTTGCAAGTTTTTGGTTTTCAATAGCTCAGAACCAAAGGTTGGTTTTCTCTCTCTCTCTCTCTCTCTCTCTCTCTCTCTTTTCAAATACCCGGAACCAAATTATTTTTGAATATTTCTATTAATTTAAAAAGACATTGCCATACAACAATCCACTACAATTATAATAATGTAAGATAAACAAAAATCCAAAGTTGTCCTTTGCATTCCTTTTTTAATTTGACACTCCTTTTTGATATCCCAATCGTGATTGACCCACCAACAAAATTATCAATGTCTTGGGCCAACTTGGACAAATTTTGCATTGCCTCTAGTTTAGGCAACACATAAATCAATCTTAAGATAATGTCACAATCACACAAGGGTTCATAATTGATCTTGGTAGATGTGTTCCCAACCATTTCATCACCCATCTTGATAGCAAGAATGTACTCAACCAGAACATGTTTATTAACTGCAAGCATACTTATATCTATTATGTCTTAACATTGCAAAAGATTTTCAATTTTTTTGTCTACAATATTTTTGCCAACTTCACATGCTCTAATTGCCTCTTAGGAAAGTGAGAAAAATAAACATACATATAGTCATGTAAGGAGCCTTCAATTTTTGCAACTATGGTAGGGAAGATAATGATTACTTAACCAAGCTACACATGTGTGCCATGCAGTGGATACTAATGACAAATGGTGGATGTTTATCAATGAATTGCATTATATATGTTGTTTTCAAACTCTAAAATTAGCAATGCCATCCACACCAAAGCAAACTAGCATTGTTGCCAAGGTTCATATAGATAATTCACTAATAATAGCTACAAAATTCACCAATATGGTAGTTAGGTTGTTTGACCCACCTCCCTCAATGACCCATTGTAGATTCAAAAATGTGGGCACCCTATGTTGATTCTCAACCTATGCATAATAGTGGATTGATATCCAACTTTGGTTGTCCATTGTTTTGACCTCATCATGTAATTTAGGGATATACATCTTCCGTTTTGAATGGCATGCTCAATTGGAACTAAAACCACATTGTGCATAATGTTGGACATTCTCCACCCACAAAACTAAATATTGGTTACAATTTTGGTGATCCAAAGGGATTCGTAAAAAATGTGCATAAGCTACAATGCATAGAAGATTGTGATATTGTAATAATGGAATTGAATACATGCCTACCATTCCCCAACCATTGGAATTAGTCCAATGCATCTTAAGTGTAAATGTTCTCAGACATGATGATGAAATGATGAACTTTATGTGCAATTAGTGCTATGAAAGATGCAAAAGGATCAAAGACTAGAATTTTCACACGAATTTGTACTAGTCAAAATTTTACTTGAAACTATGAAAAAGATGACAACTAGGATTTGTGTAGGTTTAACTAACCTTTTTTAGGCTTATCAAAATGGTGCCACTGAAAAAATTTAAAACGAACGCCTAAATTGACCAATTAGGAGTTTCATATAATTTACCCAAGACCCCTTTAGTTTACTTTAACCCATATGTAAAGTTATTGTTTTGGACTTTTGAATTGGTAAATTTCCTACCACCAAATGGTTCACCTATTCATGCACTTACCCCTTAATTATTTGTGGGGGAATGAATGCAATACCTCTAGATGAAATCATGATCAAAGGAGCCAAGGGTGCCAAAGTAAAAGTCCTTTTCCAAGGATTGCACATGACACATGTAATTTTTACATTTGTTTAACTTAATTTTGTATTTTGGATACCCATTTAACATCACACTTTAGATATAAATACATTTTGATTAAAAATTGATTTTAAATCATGTATATTATACATTCATGCCTTCTGTCACATATATATGAACAATTTTTGTTAAAGCCAAAATTTCAAAATCCATAATTTTTTAGGTCAAAAACACTTTTGAGCCAAATGTGTTCAAATGGGTTATAAAAAATAATTTCATCAGTTCAAGTCCTTTGGCCTTTCTAATCATCAATGTTAAAATCCTTTTCAATTTTCAAAAAAAATGGTGCAACTTTGGTGAAAAAAAAGGACATTTGAAAAAAATCAAGATTATCTACTTTTGAGGTTTGAGTGCTTGGAACATGCAATTTTTTTTTTGATTTGTGTCAAGTTTTGAACATGTAAAACTTGCAATTAATTGAAAATATTCCTGAAAAATTATGACAATCCAAACTATTATGCTTCGTTTGTGATCTTTCAAACATACAAAAATGCAATTTAAAAAAGTGTCCATTCAATTGGGTGGCTCCTTTGATTGTGATTTTACCCCTCTGCATATGCATATTGCATTTTATTTTTATTTTTTTCCCACTAAAAGTATAAAAGTTCAATTTTATAGTTTACAAATGATAAATGTATTGTACAATAATAGATGTGAAAGAAAAAATTCATGATTCTTGTTTTGATTTTATCCGTAAAGCTATGGCAAGTCGGCAAAAATATTTAAACTATGTGGTTTTAGGCTATAACTAGATGAAGAAGACAAGTTTAATTTGTTGAATGTTTTTTTTTTCCAATCTCCTTGTTTTATTCATGTTACCCCATATGTATCCACAACCTATCAAGATTGACCTTGGTGCATGAAAAAACATGTTGAATGCAAGTTTTTGAATTGTCATTATTTTTTCCATACAAATTATTGTTGCAATTTTTCTTGGCTACTAATGTTGTGGTTGCATGTATTTGTGGGAATCATGGCACCACTAAAAAACCCAACTAATTTCAAATTCTCCCTCTTTTTGTGTGGAAATGATGGTATTGTTACATTGAGTTTGGCTTTAGCCTTGGAATCAGTAATGACAAGCAACCTATTGATATTGTGGTGGTAGCATTTGATCCACATGCATCTAGCCCAAGTTCAAATACAATTAATATTGATATTGAAATTGATGAACCTAGTTTAAAATCCCTATTTGTGTAACCTTTCCCAAAAAAAAAGGTTACATGGTAAGTCCAAAGGAGTTTTTAGGACACATGGTTTTAAAGTTTCAATGGGCTAAGGCTATTGTGGGGGAAGATGAAAAGCTTTACCATGTGTAGTGCAAGATTTGCATTAACTTAAAGTGGAGAGGGAAGTTACTAACTCCCAAATTTAATGGGTTCCATAAGCATAATGGAAGAAGAAAATGTAAGCACACAAAACTAAGGCTAAAGGTAGTTGAATATTACAACAATCCTAATACCCAACAACATGCTAAAAATGAACATGTTTATGGCATTATAGGCCTTGATCATCCTCAAGCAAATGTTGAATGTAGAGAAGGCCAAGAAAAAGAAAAATTACCTTTAGTTTGTTACTATTTCTCATTTTTAAATATTGCAAACCTTTGATAGATTGCAAATGCATGTAAAGCTCTTTTTATTTTGGGAGTGGTGAAATCAAGTGTAGGGTGAAAATCGAGGGAGTTACATCACCATATGTAAAGCCATTACATGGGAAAGCTCTGGAGATCATTTTTGATCATAAAACTCACATCACTTGTCAACAATTTGCGTTTATTTATGACTTGTGCAGCACTAGGCCATGCCCTAAATGCTTGAAGGTAGGTCAAGATTTTATAAAAGAGGAGGTGTAAAAGCTTTTTGGGCCGTCCAACAACAAGAATGGGTATTGATATTATTTCAATGACAATGTGGAGTTCAACAAGCATGTTGAAGAGGTCTAGATGATTTTTCATCAATGCACTCAAGTATTGAACATGTGCTTTATTAACAAGGTTGAAGCTAGGGGCATCATGTGTGAGAGGAAGGGGCAAGTAATTAACTGGGCTGTTTTTTGTGACTGGAAAATTAAAGAACAACTACGAAGGATACAACTTCTTGAAGTAGGAAAAGGGGACAAAGTTGGTGGCCACTTAGGTGAAGAAACAAAGTTTGACAAAGAAGCCATGGTGATAGAGTTACCATCACAAGCATTCAGGACCAAGAATGTTTCACACCATGGGAGTAGCAATATGGTTGATTTGGAGGTTTTACGCAAGTGGCAAGATGCACTTTTGGCCTCAAAGAAGGTATGCATTTGGCTTCACATTTGTATGTTTTATTTGTTGAAGACCAAAGATGATTGTAGAATCAAGTTGTTGTTCATCAGTCACCAACATTCAAATTGCAACCAACTATTTCAGAATGCAATGGCAACTTTACAAGGTCATCAACATGAGGTTGATGCCGAGGGCCTTGCTTTGGAGGAGTTGAAAAAACCATTAAAATTTGATAAATCTCAAGAAATCAATGATGCTTTCATGGCGTTACAAACATTGCAACGAAAATGGGATTCGTAGGGAGGTGTGGTGGAAGCATTCAAGGGTTTAGCGGAAAATGGGTGAGATGAACACAAGATTGCCTTGGAGAAATTTTTTGCTATGGATGATGCTTAGCTCAAGGTTAGCGAGATGCAAGATGCTTGCATTTGTCACAAAGCAATTTTAAGTCAATAGGTTATAGGGTTGTAGAACAATGTAGAGGAAGAAAGCTTCAAACCCTTCCTTGTAGATTTTAATGATGATACTGATTTGAGTTCATGCTTCTAGAGTTTCATGATTTCTATTTCTTCCTTCTATATGTAAAGCTTTGAACTAACATGGGATTGCAAAGTCATGGCATGTGGGCATGCATACCATTCATGGTGTGAAGCCACCCATTTTAGAACATTTTCCAGATGTATGCAAAAAGGTTGTGACAAAATACCCCATGAAGATTGGTGGAGACTTTCAAGAATCAAGCTAGTTCTTGAAGGTGGACATCATGGAGGTGCAATAAAAGATCTCCAAACACCCTTTCAACAAGGTAAGATTCTTTTACATCTTCATGTGCAAAGTCTTTAAATTTCTAGAGTCAATGTTTTGCTTAAATTGCTTAATAGTCCCAAAGTGTTTTAAGATTTTTAATGTCAAAACCCATAATTCTATAACACCCCCATGTGGTAGCTTTTGGGATTATGTAATCCATGTGGTCTTTAGTGACTAGTTTAGTGCTTATGAATGTTGAGTGTGGATGCAAAATTGTGTCAGAAAAATCCTGCAATTTGTTTGCCATGTATGCCACTTGAGGTCCCAATGATCCTTTCTACTTTCTTTCAATCCATGTATAGTTAGCTTTACTGTCTTAAAAGTCAACCGAAGTCACTAGATTATACATTCTACAATGTTGTAAATGAAAATAGTGGACTTGAAGTCTTCAGATTCCATGTTGTATGGGTCTTCAGTCCATAAACTTTGAAATTTGTTTCATGTTATCATTTTTACATTCCTTAAGTCCATGTGCAGTCCCTACTTAGTACTTGGATAACCTCATAAAACACATGTAGAGTCATGTTTAAGTCCATATATTTCATGTTATAAGAACTACAATCCATACAGTCTCATAATTGTGTCCCATGATCCCTTCATAGTCCTGAATGTTCGCTAAGTAATCCCTTGCCAATCCTTTAGTCCATGTGGTCCCTTACTAGTCCTTGAATATGCACTTGACTCACTATGGCAGAATACATATACCTCATGAGAACTAAATGCCCATATAGGTAAGTTCCTAGGAACCTTAATCCACACAATTAAAACATGTCATTTTTTCCTATGATTTTTTTCACATTCTAAAGTCCCTGTCATGTGTAGTCCTTTGCTAGTCCTTAAAGTATGCAACTGAATGAATGTGGCAAAATGTATAATTTTCCTTTGTAAGTCCATATATTCCATTTAGTGGTTTAAAATCCATATAATCATCCAAATGCACTCCATGGTCCCTTTCATAATGGACTACAATCCACCCAAAGTTCTTACATAGTTCCTACAATATTCATTAGTTACAAGGTAGGGTGAAAAAAATCCATTAAAGTTTCACTTTAACATTCCATAGTTTAAGTCCCAAATTGTTGTTTTTATATTTACTTCGCACCTCCATCACATTTTCTGCAACTCAACTTAGAAAGCATGTACTTGCTGAACCATCTAAATCAACTCACATAGTGAGTCCATTAGTTGGGAGCATTATGTTGCCTCAAAGGAAGCCCATTATATGCAACCCCCAAGAGGTTATATCACCAGCACGTAATAATGCCCAAGTTGAAGATTTGCCAATGAAGGAAATAACCCAAGAATCTAAACTAGTTACATCTCCATCTTGGCCATGTAAGAGAGGTGGGATCAAAAAGCTTTTGGACATGCATGTTGATGATGCAGCAATGCCATCAGATGGCAATGTGGAAGACGGCACAACACAATCATTGCTTGGTAATCTTGAGGCAAAAAATGTGACTGTTACATGCGGACCTAGCAATGGCCAAAATTCTAGATCTATGAGCCATGAAGAAGAGATTGCAGAATCTCCACCAAAAAAGGCTTTAAGCCTAAAATCCTTATTGCTCAAAAGGTTTTTACAACCACAACCATTAGATCTGCAGGGGTAAAGATTCAAGTGAAAACAAAGTATAATTCTCATCCTAGAGGTAATTACATTATACAATTTTCTACATATTATCAATTTCCCTTACAATGTTGTTTTTCTTTCCCTTTCTTTACCTTGGATGTTGTTCAAGTTGTGGGTTGGCTTGGTGTAATTGTTAATATCTTTGGTTCTACAAGTTGATGTAGGTGCAATTCACAATTTTGTTTGTATAGATTGGAGATAAAAATTGTCATTCATGATGACATTTTGGAATTTTGTATTCTACTGCAAGCGAACCCATTTTGAGTGGTTACCAAATGGCTGTCAAAGTTTTATGAGGCAAGTTTGGTCTTCCTTAGAGGTAAGCAAATTAGCATTTGACAACCATTTATTACATAATTGGTTATAGAATTGGTTGTCCAATGTAATCTTCTATAATTTGTTGAAGCCAATGTAATCTTATGTGGCCATAACTTCTAGTTTTGTGGCCAAAAGATTACATTTGGACATGGTCTTGATGCCTTTTGTCATGAAGTTATAATTCAGCATCAAATTTTGTAACTATTGAAAGGTAGAAATGAAGAAGAACAGAATGTTTTGTTAGATTTGCAATTGATTAAAACTATTAAAATGCAAAAGTTAGAGTTATTATGAAAAGCTTGCTTCAACTTGAATATCAAGTCCACGTAAGATCCTATTTTTTTGAAGACCATGTGTATTCATGATCTTCAACATCAATTTAACTTAGGATGGGAAGCTTTAATTTGTAGAGGCATTATAGTGCTCGTAAACTTGTAGATATATAAAAACAATTCAACTAATATACTCCATATCTTTGTTGTGTATGATGTGGTAGTTGATTGGGGGAAATGGAGCTGTTGAAATGAAGGTCTTGTGATTTGATATTTTGTTGAATTGCAAGTTGTAGCACTATGCATTGTAAAGTTGGAAATGTTGTGAGTTATATCTATTTTTAGTTTGGAATACACTAGACCTTAAATGATCTAGGGGATTGTTTTGAGTCACCAAGTTTCTTGCCCTGTACATGAATTATATATGTCCTTTGACCACAAAAGTTTTGGTAATTTAGACTAAACCATCATATTGGACTATAAACCATCTGCAATTTTATGTGCCATCCCAACACTATTTATTATGATCTTTGGTTATAATATTAGCCTCATGTGGTTCCTTTTGTGACTTTGAAAGTCAACCTGAGTTTAGATTATGTTTTTTAAAAAATAAGCTAATGTTTCAATTAACAAAAATTCAAGTCTTTCATCTGCCATGGACACTAGTCTTGTAGACTAATTGAATGTTGTTAATTGTGGTTATTGGTGAGAATAGTTGTAAATGTCCACAAATTGACCACAATATAGATTATTAGTACTACAAGTCCACTTGAAGACATTTAATCCTGAATGCCCATAGATCTTGAATGTCCATCCATCTAGTCCTAAATGTCTAAATAGTCTTGAATGTCCATCCATCCAGCCCTAAATGTCCATCAATCCAATTTCAAATGTACATATAGTCTTGAATGTCCATCCATCCAGTCTTAAATGTCCATACAATGCTGAATGTCCATCCATTTTCCCATTCCAGTCCCAATGGCCATTTGTGTGTCTAGTCCAATGGAAACAACTGAATTTGCCTATTGTCCATTAAATGTCCACATACATCCATAGCAAGGACTTTCACCAGACAATTTTTTGAAGATGCATCCATTCTTGAACCTAACTTTTTACCACCTAAGTTCAATATGTTGATTTAGGACTGCTGAAAATCAGTATTGGACATAGTAGTAATAGATCTTGGACAGAGTGATGACAGATCTACCACTTGCAATGACTATTGGCCCTCTTAAACTATCAATTGTGTATATAGGTAGATTAGAAAAACACCCATTGGAGATTTTCAGCAAGAAATCAATATTCTGTGTATGCAGGTACAAATTGGAAATCAATACTTGTAATACAAGCACTATACAACCTCCAGAGTCTAGATAAAATGTAGCAACTCACTACATTATAAATACATAGAAACATGTTATCCTGGCTTTAAAAAGTGCCTTTGGAAATCTACATACCAACATAGTATTAGAGTTCACTTTTGTATGATCTCCTCAAAGTCTTATATGTCCTTTTGAAGATTTATATAATCACTTGAGACAAATTGTCTGGATGCAAACTTGATGTCATGAAAGAGAAAATCATCTGTGAACATGGACAAACAACTATTAACTACATCAATGAGCTTTTCGGGTAATGTTTACTTGGCATTGATGTCATTACTAGATGATTCCACACTACAGCCAAAAACTTGTGACTCCAGGGCTTGTGTTATCTTATATATTAAAGCTATAGTGTCTGTCTGTCCGTCTGTCCGGGTAGTGCTTGGAAATTTTTTCCAGTCACTGCCCGTTCCCTGTGGTGTGCTTTATAGAAGGGGGGGGGGGTCGGGTAAGTTGAGGAATTTCTTGATTTGGGAATTTCGATCTCTGTGACAGTTATTACCCAACTGACAGTTGATCGACTACTATTGCTGTCTTTTACTTATCTTTTACTTATTTCTTTTTCTTTAACGTCATTTTGCTTTCATTACCTATTTGGCGTAATCCCATTGGCTCTTGTTCCCTGTGGAGTGTTTTGGGGGGTGGGGGAAGGGAGAGCCCGGTGAAGCATGGGGCAGGGGGGGCCAGC
>Ga0116231_10006480_pt1 | contig 22278 bp, 9 predicted proteins | sample S1TSphgellanicum_2_FD_89695 | JGI IMG/M metagenome (GOLD analysis project Ga0116231, IMG submission 89695) | Host-associated microbial communities from peat moss isolated from Minnesota, USA - S1T2_Fd - Sphagnum magellanicum MG | ecosystem: Host-associated > Plants > Peat moss > Unclassified...
AATCACTTCACCATGTCACATAGTTTCATCATCTCTCCTGATTCTGTTTCAACATGCCATAAAGGATGGAATCATTATGCAATGAACCTATTGTTTCCATCAAATAGATAATCAAAATCCATTATCATTTTACAATCAAATTACCATAATCTTTTGTGATTTTGTTTGAACCCATCAACTCTCCTTTTTTTTCTTTTGAACCTGTCAACTCTTATACCCCTAAACTCTTATAATTTTGTGTTTGAACTTGCCATAAAGAGCAAAGCCATTATGTTATGATCAGCTTGTTACAAACAAAGGACAATAGCCCTAAGGGTGAAGAGAAAATTGGAGTAGCTTTTAGATGGCAAACCTTTTGTTTTTCTTCTTGATGAAGCGAGGCACTTAACCCAGCAAATCATGATTGCTTGGCTACTCTAGAATGCATGCAGTTGCCTTTGGACCTTTGAACCCACAAGAGTACCCAAACAAGTAAGTATTGAACTTTCCTCCCCTTATCAAAGGATTCTACGAAAGCATGTTCACCAAAGCTCACCTTTACAACTTGGCTAATTATGTCTTGGACTTCGCAAATTGCCAAAGTGTGGAGCACTTTCCACAAAGGTTATATCCACAAAATCATTGAATTCCCAAAGCTCAGCTAGAAGTGTTCCAAAAAGATGATCACATTTAATGATAGCAATAACCAACTTGTAAACGTTCAAAGCACTTGACATCAAAGCTTACAGAAAAAAGCTGGTAAGTTTGCAACCAATGAAAACTAGCCATTTCCATTCATCTCATTAAGCATGACTTTGGTGTATTAGGAAGTGTAAAAATTACATTAGAAGAGATTCATTTATATGCATTCAACTACCTGATCACTACAAAGCATAGAAAGTTGGAAATCAAGCAAAGTTAGAAAAACCCTCAATTGCAAACTAAACAAGAAATTACATTTGTGATGTTATGTTGATCAAATGTAGAGGAGCTGTTCAATTGCTAGCCATCACTAGATCTAGCAGCAATGTTGCACTTTTGCTGACATTCACATGTTACATAAACCATCTCACACTGGTCAGTTTCTGGATCTCCATTCCCAAATTTGTTTTTCACAATTGAATCCAATTCTCATGTTCTCCAACAAACTTCCAAGCTTACACTTGTGAGAGAGAACCTCTACAAAGCTCCAAACACTAGTCTAGAACCTCTACTAAAACTAAAGGTTGTGTAATAATGTTTGAAGTTTTCATACTTTATAAAACTACACTGCAAGCACAATATATTCTGAGCTAGTGTTCAAGCTAAATGAGTATCAAAAGTTTGTAGAACTATTTTACAAACCTTGAAAGAACTTGAGAGAGAGAGAAGAAAGGAGGCAGCAATCATGATGGCAATTACAAAAAATGTGGATTACAACAAACTATGACTTAGTTGTGCAGTTGGCTAGGTCTCAGAAAGTTCTAGATGTCTTGAAGCTCAAGGGTAACATTAAAGACTACTGCACTATTGCTAGTGGGGGATGAGCAATCCAATGGTCAACCTCTTGGGGTTGCATGGTAAAAAACAACTTGAGCATGTGGAACAAATGAGAGCCACTCTAGAGGAATGGGGGTTCTTCCAAGTATGTTTGTAGCTATTTGAAAATGCAACTAGAAGGTGAATTGTGTTGTCACCTTCACTAGGAATTTAGTCAGTTGGCAAGTGAGATGGAAGTTGTACAAGGGATAGCAAAAGAAGGAGGACTTGCAGGGACTTGTCTTCCCACAAGGAGATGACCAAAATGCAAAAGAAGTGGTGGTCAATATAGGAGATGATGGAGGTGTAGCTAGAGATGCATTTGATTGTTATTTAACATTATTCTTAACTACAATGACTAAAACAATGGTGATAAAGTATAGATACAAGGCATTAGCCACCATCATCATCACCTCAATAAGGGATGAATTAATCCCACATATTGTTGATGAAGAAGACCCATGTGTAGCGTGAAACATTTTTTAAGACCTATTCAAAAATCACAATGCAATTCGAAGTTTGTTGTTGATCAACAAGTTGTTGCACATTCAATTAGAAAAAACAACACCAATGTTGGAATTTTTGACAAAAATCAAAGAAACTACTATCCATGTGCAAATGATTGGAAGAAAAATGAAGGACAGTTCTTTAGTGCAGATAACTTTGGGAGCCTTACGAAATTCCTACAAGTCATTTATCCAAGAAGTGATTAGTCATGATGAAATGATGACTTTTGATAAATTTTCTAGAAATTTTTTGTTGGAAGAATAAAAATGTCAAATTGAGCAAAAATGGGAATGTTCGGATGAAGCATTTTTCACCACTATTGGACATAGATTTGGCTAACAAGTTATGAACCAAAAAGGACACCATGTTCATGGACATGGAAGTGAACGTGGAGGTATTGGACAAGCTTCACACATTCAAGATGGAAACAACAATCCTTATAATTATCCTCAAAACACACTGTGACAACTAAACCATTGCAACAATTTAAAACAACTTAGTCATTGAAGAAGAAAATGTCCATTTTTTCTATACCCACCACATTCAAAAATCAATGCAATGCACAAAAGACAATTCCAACCATTGAAATACAACAACCGTCGAGTCAACGGGAATTTGTTACCCATGTGAATGACTGCAAACAAAGATACCAACTAGTATCTTGATCCAGGTGTTACCACTCATGTCATAGGACATCATCACAAACTTACTAGGCTTAGGCTTGTACAAATTTTGTGTGAAGTTTGGTTTTCATAGGTTCCAATAAAAATCCCATGAATTCTATGTTATGGTTAATATGAATAATATTTGTACATATTCAATATCTTAAATAATCAAATAGATGATACATTGTTTTTGAATGGCATACATGAATGTTCATGTTTAATACACAAAATTTGCATAATTTTATCCAAAATTACTTCACAATAATTGCATGGATTTATTTAAAATGTAAATCATACATACTTCACATCAAAACATCACAAGTAGAAAAGACGTATCATTTATCTAAAAGTAATATGTATATTTTTATGTCATTTTTACATTTGAAGCCCATGGATTTTACTTAGACACATTTTATGATTTTTGCACAAATTCTATTAAAATTTCATGATATCGTAAGTTTGTGATGATAGTGAGTCTTTGCAAAATGTTAAAAAGGTTGTAGGTCATGCCAATTTGTCAAATCTACTATGGCCACATTCATGAAGTGCATCGTAAAGGTAGTAGTGTAATTGCTTTCCATGGAGGAATAAAGATTTTGAACAATGTTTTGTATGTGCCTAGAGTAAAAGAAAACCTTCTTTTAGTAGGTGCTATAGTAAACATGGGGTGTGTAATGATTTTTGGTAGAACTAATTGTTGGATAATAATAGTCTATACACCTCATAAGATAATAGCTACAAGTTAGAAAGATTTAACCAATGGTTTGTACAAATTTACAATCGCAACTCTACAAAAAGTTTCACAAAACTCGCCCACACCGCTAATGATAGAACGTCAACCTAAAATAAGTCTTTGGCATGAACGATTAGGTCATATAAGTATTCAAGGTGTACATGAGTTGTCCAAAGAAGGACATTCAACTGTACTGCCATACATACTAATCATTAACATTGTTTGTGACAAAGTGTGTTGGGAAAGCAACACAAGGAAATCATGCCAACAAAGAGCGCAATGAGGGCAATCTTGCAAAATTAGTTGTTTCACACTAATCTTTGTGGACCTTTCAAACATAGGTCATTGGGAGGGTCACAATATTTCTTCACATTTTCCAAGGGCTATTCTAAAAAAACATGGATTTACTTTCTACTTATCAAATCTATATTGTTTCAAATTTTGTTAAGTTATAGAAAAAGATCAAGATAACTACAGGAACAACTAGGAAGCTAAAAACAATTTTGAAGAATGATCGAAGGGGTGAAATTCTCATTGATGATTTCAAACTATTATGTAAAGATAATGGAATAAAGAAAGAATTAACAACTATTGAAAACCACATCAAAATGGCATTCTAAAACAAAAAAATTAGACCATTTTTTATAGAGCTTGTAGTATGGCTACAAGTGAACAATTGCCAAATTCCTTCCGAAGTGAAGTGGTGAACATAACAATCTATTTCACAAATTGAAGTCCCATAAGTGTTAATTGAAGTTTCACTCTAGTACATTTGTACATAGGCCAACGACCTAACTCAATCACTTGAAAGTGTTTGGTTACTTGGCATACATTCATGTAGTTAAATGAATATGTGGCAAGATGGAGCCAAGATCTACTAAAGGCCTATTTGTGGGATATGATGACTGCATGTCCAAAACATACCATGTGTATAACCCTCGTACATGTTGGATTGTGATTTCTAAAGATGTAATGTTTAATGAAGAAATCATGAGAGAAGTGGCTTTGAAGGAAAAGAAAGTACGAAAATTAGACTTTTTTGCAACAATTCCCATTGTTTTGGAGGATGCAAATGACAAACCTTTAGCCAATGAAAAGTTTGAAGACAAGGAAGTTGCTACACCAATGGCAAACCATGGAAATCTTGATATAGGAAACTTCATGAACAATGGTGTGGATATGGAACATGTTCTTCTTCCAACAAAAATAGTTTTAGCATCATCTCCTAAAAAGCAACATACACAAATAACATCCTCTAAACAGTTACACAGTGCACCATCCTACTCCAAGGAATAAATTTATTGAATGGAAGTTTTGGAAGATATGATAACCTATAGGGAGGTGGCTACTAACAAGAGGTGAAAGCATGGTAAAATATACAAAAAAATTGTTGAAAAAATATCAAGTTAAAAAAAAAGGCAGTTTTTCACAAAAACACAAGAAAGTAGATTCAAATTTTACTTAAATTTCATTTTGAAACTATTGAGCCCTCAATTGAGTTTATTATAAATCAACTACAAAATTTCAAAAACTTTGGAATAATAAAAATAGGGAATAAATAGGTTTGAAATTGACTAATCAAAATGGTGTTCAAACCTATTTTTTCATTAAAAAATTTAATGAAATATACATGTATGAAGTTATAGCATAAAGATCATTGTATATTCAAGGGCATTACCAAAAATATATATACTTTCTCTTTGGTATAATATATTTGACACATACTTGAATCAAATCTTACACTATAGAAAATAGGTTTTAAAAGCTACTTGCATTTAGAAAAGTTTACTTGAAATCTATTTTTACAATGAAAAATTAAAAAATTAATGCATAATAATGAAGAAATATCTTGTTATTTATAATTCAACTAAAAATATTGAATGTATAACAATTTTGTGATAGATTTTGGTCCTACTTTTTGTTCAATTAACAAGTAGACTTGCAAGTACTTTTAGTTGTACATTTTACCATGCTTTCACCCCAAGGTTGGAGGGTGGCTAGATGCAACAAGAATAAGACACTGTCATGCACAACAAAACATGGGAACTTCAAGATCTACCGGCATGGAAATGTCCAATTACGAACAAATAGGTGTTCAAGACAAAACTTGCAACAAATGGCATAGTTGAAAAACTAAAGGCTAAACTAGTGGTGATCTTGTTGAAAAAAATTTCATGCTACAACCAATTTGTTTTGAAGTGCATGGAAAAGGACATCAAGTTTGCAAGTTAAAGAAGGCACCTAGGGCATGGTACTCCAAGATATATTCACTCCTTTTTTTGTGAACATGAACTTAGGAGAAATCATGCAAACCACAACCTTTATTATAACATTTTAGCAAAAGAATATTGCGTAATCTTGATCTTGTATGGTGATGATGTGTTTTCGACAAGAGATGATGATCATAAATTATTCATGGTAGAAGAAGAATTAGAAAAACATTACGAAATGTCAAGACTCAATCTAACCAAATTTAACATAAAGTTCTTATATTTCATTGAAGGCAAAATGTTGATTCAATGTAGATATGCTAGACTAATCTTACATAGATATCAAATGGCAAATTGTCATCCAATCAGCACAACTATGGAGGAGGGGGTTTGTCTCTATACTGATATGGATTCAAACCTCACTAACATTGTGGTAGAATACCAAAGTCTAATCAGTAATCTTATCTATTACACCATTACCTGACCAAACTTGTCCTTTTTTATGAATTACTTAAGTAGATTTATGTCCGCACCACAAGAAGCACACATGGCAGCCTAGTAGCGAGTACTAAAATATGTTCAAGGTACAAAAGAGTTTGGCATTTTATTTCTTCAAGATGGACCAGAAGAAATTGTGTTCTATGCAGACTCGGATTGGTCCAGAGACCTAAATAAGCCCAAGTCCACTATTGGGTTACTTTTCAAGTTCAACTTCCAATTTTGTGAAACTTAGTTGACTTTAATCAAAAACATTTACTGGCTAAACTTGGTGTTCATGATAATAAACCTACTTGCCTACTTTGTGATAACTAGAACATTTTAAAACTTGTTAAAAATCTATATTGCATGCTAGAAGTAAACATATTGAATTACAAGATCATTTTATTCATGAAAAAACAAAGTCTGGAAAAGTTAACATAGAATATGTGCCTACTAACGAGCAAGAAGCTAACATACTTACAAAGCCACTAGGTAGCATTAGATATGCCTCATTGAGAAATAATATAAGACTGCATGAAAATATATAGTTCAATAAATCTAAATAGAATAGGAGTCCCACTAATATATATATATATATAAAAACTTACTGATCATTCTTGAACTTACTAATCAGTTTTTTATTTTATTTTTACAATTTGATAAATCTCACAATTAGTTTATATGTATTCTTTAGCTCTGATCTCTAGTTTAAGATTGATTTTTTGTGCATATAGTAAAATTTGTTTTGAAGAATAGAGTAAAAATTAGGCAGTCAAGTGTGAGGAAGGATGTTCAGCGTAGTTTCTAAAAGAGATCACACTGCCTGCCTAACTTCATCCAGAAACGATGATTGACGATGATCAATCCTACCCAAAAGCCATAATTTTTGACTTAATAGAAAATTACTAATAATTAAAGTTAACAACTAATTTGTTGTAAAATAATAGTTAGAGATGCAATACATTTGTAAATAGCAATTTGGATGCCTCACCGTTTCTGAAGCAATGTTGAAAAAATCTTCACCTATCTTCAATTTGTATATATATGGGACCTTTGCCATGAGTAAAAATATTTTCACTTCAAACAATATACTTTGGTTTTACAGTTTACTCATAAAATATATGTCAAATCAATATGAAGAAATTTCAAAGTATAACTCCTAAACAGCAGGAAAAGATGGAAATAACTGAATAAATTGATAATTGGGTAGTTTACTCTGACAATGAAATAGATAAACAATTGATTCTAAAATTATGGAAATGTTTTATATTTGATAGCCTGTGTGGTTCAATTTTTTTGAATAAAAAAATAACCTACCATGCTAGCTATGAAAAACAAGCAATAACCGGCCAACACACGTCCATTCCACCTCAGAAGAGCCATCTCTTCCAAAAAGTGCATGTGCATTAAGGTGGGGAAAGCGTTGGGGAGGCCTATTCCCTCCTCCAACCATGTGAATGCATCAGGAAGAGCCACCCTTCCCTCCGCAACCCCGCCCCTTGGCAAAATGCATGCCTGGTCCCCCAACAACTAATTTGCAAATTTACTTCGTATGTTTATGTGGAGCCTTCTTCGTTCCTTAGGAGGAGCCACCGTTTCTCCTCCTGTTACCTGCATAGTAAGAAGCCAAGAAAATTTTGGATTGGTTCTTAACATTTTCTACCATATTGCCAAGGCTAAATTAGGGTAGATCATGGTTCAGATGGGAGAACATAGTTCTGTTGATCACTATTAAATGCTCTGGACAGTAGCCACAGCAGCCGCTGCCCCTGCACCAGTAGCTCGGGCAACTTTCCACAACACCCATGTGATCTTCTTCTCTTTTGTTTTCTTTTTTCTACTTTTTTTTTCAACCCTAGGACCCATCCACGGTGCTGGAAACCACTGCTATTTGACTGTCCTTGGCTTCAAGGCCCTTCATTTGACCTCTCCTGTGGTGATTTTTTTTTAATTAAAAAAAAACTCATAGGTGTTGTGGGAAGGGTGCCATGGCTATTGGTGGAGGGACAGCAAGCACCATGGCTACTGTGGCCGGCCAGCACATTTAATGGTGATCACCCAAACTATGTTTGCCCCCCAAATTAGGGTAGGCCCTAGCCAGAAAAGACATCAGTTGCAGGTGTTTTGGGCCATTGGAAAATAGTGGATAACTTTATCACAATTGACTCCAGCATATGGAAATGAAGCCTGAAGCATTTGCCTGGAAAGACAAATTAGCTGACAAATCCCAACTATAGGATGAGGTCTTGCAGCTTCTTTCTGAAAAACCGGAAACCCTCCTCATAAAATCTTACTTTCCTTCCTTTTTTTTTGACGTTTCTTTCCCAGAAACTACACGAGTAACCTACAGGCAATTGACTGTTCCAGTTAACAGAACTTTCGCATTCCAAAATTACATTGTGTAGGGACCCTCTACAAGTTGTAGGATTTTCCTGCAGATTCGTTCGTGTGTGGAGAGGGCAGACATGGGTCCCTCCTGACAGGCAGCGTGTTGCCCAAACTTGGCGGCCTTCCCTTTCTAAGAAAGCTTCCACAGCATCCACAGCCATTTACATTCAACATCCAGCTCTCTGGAATCTGACAATTGATTCATTGCAGTTTCTTCCAATTATTCCTCCTCACTTTGCTTCTCCAGATTTGGATCTGAAGCTTCTGGTGTGATCTCTCCGCTGCTCTGGTGTTGTGATTCTTGGCTTCAAGCTGCTTAGTGCGAGTTTTAGGAAGTGAGTGACCAGCTAATTCTGCCCGTTTTCTTCTACTTTCGTGCTGTGTAGCAGCTCTACGGTCCGGAGCTCTGACTATAATCTGATCTGTGATCCTTCATCTTGGGAGCTCTGTTTTGGACAACTTTTTTTAATTCTGTTGTTTGCTGCTCCGCGGCGGTGAATACGCAGCTAGCTGACCAAGATCACGTTGCAATGGAGGGTTCTATTGCTAAGATGAATTCCGCAGCTGATGATCATGCTGTCACTCCAGACGAGTTAAGGAAGACTCGGTCGAAGAATCCCCTGAAATGGTTCAGGAGCGAGTGCAAATGCAGCTCCTCCAGGAGTTCGTCGGCGCCACCGAAAGCAGGCGCTGAAAGTTCTAAGAACGAGACAAAGGAAAAGAGAAGCCAGCCAGCAGCCCCAATTCAGCGGTCAAGTGCTCCGCTGGTGGTCAATTACTTCCCATCCGGCATGCCTTTGTCTCGCAGGTGAAGCGGAGGTTCTCCTGCAGAATCTGCATCCCTAATGTTATCCACAAACTTCCGCAGAAAGGAAAATTACCACAGGCTTGCAGCACCCTCCGAGCGCAAATGCAAAGTCTGTGAAACCATGTCGCCTGTCCGTTCCGTTCCTTGGCAATCTTGTTTCTCCTGGACGAGCCACGAGAATTCCTGCGAGATGAGCCCTTGCTTTGCGACAGCAGAAACGTGCAGCGACGACGGTGTCACCAACCGCCAGCAGCGAACCACGAAGGATGGATGGATCGTGGTTTGATGGATGGTAGTTGGACAGGTCACAGGAAAACAAATTTCCCATTGGGTTGCAGTTCGCTAGCTAACCATGGTGGTTTGGTTTAGTTGTTATCTTTACTGCCTACTTACAACTCACAAGCCATTTACTTGGCCATCCAAGCATCTACTTACTTCGTAGGGACCTATTGTCCTACTTACCTGCCCCTGGCCAGGACCTACTTTTTATACATATTTTGTAGCCACCTATTGTCCTACGTACCTTTCTTTTTTGACTTCTTTTTTTACTGGAGAGGTTAAGCTGTTGGTTCACTCTGGCCAGAACTTGTGAGCTACCTGTATGTGTCTGCTATGCATCTAAAAGTGGCTTTTTCAATCTGTACTGCTTACTGAGTAATTACCCAGTGCAGCTCAATGTGACAAAAGCTTGTTCACCTTGACAAGGATGTTGTGCTCTAGTAAAATACAACTATTGTAATGTTCCAAATTCCAGTGTTCACATTGGTTCGCATGTTTCCAATTGTACAAACTTGTAGTGTACTCACTAAATTAGCTTCTATTAGATGTTAGGAGTATGTCAAGTTAGCCACTGGCTAGTAGAGGCTTGTAGACAATACATGACCCTCTGGGACATTTGAATGGAATTGAGCATGTGCACCTTGTGATCCTTTGTTATAACAAACAATTGAGGGACACACTTGGGCCCTGCTCGATATTCACTAGCTAAGAGCATCTCCACCCCACACTGGCAAACACCCCTTTTCATTAAATCTTGCAGCAGGATAGTGCAAATCCTGCTGCTCTCCAGGATTAATGGTCCATTTTGCGTGGTCATTTTAACCTGCTTAAAAACTTGTTTCTACTATGAATTTGGACAGTGACTATTACTCGTCCAGATGTAAAGATATAAATGGTCTTTGACTGTTTAATTTAAAGGGACTTTTACGACATTTGTGGGTGGGGACAGTGATCATGAAACAGGTATTGTATTCTAAAATAAAGGATTTGTTTACTCTTTTGGGGTGGAGATGCTCTAAGTTGAAATTTATAATAATTCGTCATCCACATAGCCATGCCCAATGTTGAGATCTATCAAAAATTTGGCACCAAAAAGATAGTTGACTTTACACAGAAAAACAAAGATTACCCTTTTTTTTGGTGGAAAAACAACAAAAAGATTTAGGGGAAAAAGTATTGTCATGCCTACTGTGAAACTGAGTACAGAAGTACAGTTCCCCTCTACATATAGGGCATGAGATACTGGTCTGATAAATAGGCCACTGCCTCCTCTTAAGCTCCTTATTCTGGGAAGGCTCCAACCCGGGTGTTGCCTACACATGCTTGCTAGTTATGCGACGAATGTGCACATGCAGTTGATGAAGGTTGTATGTTCAAAATCCAATTGAAGAATATAATGCAATTGTACAAAATTACTTGCAAAAAATACCAACCACATCACTGAGCAGTGCAGATTTGAAGGAGATCTAGAAGTGTTGCATCAAGTTTCTGTCATCTGAGACAACAGCATCAATGCAACACATGGAAGGACATGATAAGACCATGGACTTCGCAACTGCCTGCAAAGAGCTAAAAGGTGGTACCTAGTATCCCATCAATTGCGACCTTTTCTTTGCCCCAAACAATTCTAATTATCCAAACAACCATTTGGAGCTCTCAAATCTAAAATGAGACCCCCTAAAGAGGTTTATTTACAACAATGAGTAGTAATTAGTAGATTCTACCTAAACAAGGATAAAGGAGTTTATGGTTCAGGGTTCAAATTAAGAGCCATCTCTTTTTCAAACACTGAAGGTGCATTCAGGTGGGGGAAGGTTTAGTGGAAACCTTTTCCCTCCTCCAACCATGTGGATTGTGCGGACATACCCTTTGTGAAATGCATGCCAAGTCCCCAAGGGCAAAAGGTCTAGTTCCAACTTTTGACTCCTGAAATCAGGTTTCTTTTTTTTAAATCTCTACTTGGGGGAGTTGCCTAGAGACTTCATCCCCCTATTTCCAGGAACCATCAATCTCCACTTTGTGGTTTTACCAAATTCTTTTGCACAGCTACACGTTTGCTCTCTCTCACACACAAGACGCCAAGTTGGGTGAACCTGCACCTAAGGTGGTATCATAGTAAGACCCCAAGAAAAATTTGAGTTGCTTCTTTACAAAACCTGCCTAACAGCAGAAACGTGCCTAAATCTAGCGAACTTTTTTTGTTTGGGGGTGACCAATTGTGGCCAAAAAAATTAGGAATCTGCAACAGAATATTCTTCTGATGCAAATGTCTTCTGCAATTTTGCACCAGTTGGCCAGGGGGAAGAAAAACACTGCTGTGTGGGTACTCTGAACCAGTGACTTGCTTTTCCTAAAAATCATCAAAACATGAAAGTTTTCTGAAAATGGCAAATTCTGTTACAAATTTTCTTTTTTTTTGAAAAACAACTCACCTAAAAGGTGACAGAATACTGTTCTTTAGGGGAGGGTGTCACCACATTTATATCTATTGGCTACAGTTTTAAGAGTTCCTTGAAATAATGTGGCAAGTTAAGTTGAAATCTGTCTACCGATCTTGCTACCCTGGCTCCATCAGGAAATTGAAAAACAAATACTGCTCTCAACACCAGTGTTTTTTTTCCCCATTTTGTAGTGTAGCAAAAGTGACAAGCATCCCCATGAAGATTTCAACTAAATTGATGAAGCTTTTATTAAAACAGCAGCCAGTAAACAGATGTATGGCGACCAGGATTGTCTTGGGGGCAATTTTTTTGCCAAAATGGGAAAATATATATTAAAATATATTGTCTTAATATCCTCATTTTTTCTGAAAATTTTATAATTTCAAAATATGTTGAGAACTTTTTACCACATTTGGACTCAGATTTTTGTTTGGTAACAATTTTTAAACTAGTTTTTAAATTAAATGTAATGTTAACATTGTAATGTTAAACAATATGTTGTATCAAAAGCAAAAAAAAATCTAACCTATCAAAAGAAAGGTTGCGGGACATGTCAAAAAAGTTAGGACAAGGCATTTCCAAAGGATGCTAAAGGAGCTCTCACCATAGCCTTATTTTTCGAGCACCTCATGATTCTACACAATGCAAAATTTGTGTCTTCCACCATCAAAACTCGTCTTGACAAGAGGATAAAATGTTTATGTTGTTCACTACAAATATTTGAAGTTGGAACTGAATAGAGACTTGTGTGGCCTGTGCTGTTGGCCCAAGTGGCACCATGTCCTCAACTGGTTTTTCCTTCCAAAACCTGGTTTTTTGGAATTTATTTGAATTTTCAGCAGCAGAAATCACTTAAAAATCAATATTTCCTACATTCTGAATCCTAATCTTACCAAATAAATTTCATTAAATCCTGCTCATCAAGATCTTTCCAACAACACCAAAGGCACATTCCAATTCCTCTGAAATGTTTAGCTACAATTTAATTTAATTTTCAGTGAAGAAATCATTCAATATTCCAGAACTCAATATCACAAGTACAAACACCATGAAACCAAGCTGATGCACCCCTTCCCCTTGAGAGCTTTCCAAAGAGACCAAGAACATGATCTGAAGCATCCTGGTTCGGTGGATCTCATAAGTACAAAACAAAACAAACAAACTACCTTGCTTCATAGATAGTAAACAGCGTACACCTTTAGACTGAGAAATTTTCACTGGTTTAACCTTTATTAAAAGTTATACAGCCCCAAAATGGGCTGCTTTTTTATTGAAATTTGCAGTGTCATGATGTTTAGGGGTTGAAGAATAAAAGAAATGGTGCACTACTGAATGCCTGTTATTACTCAGTTAGTTGTGGATGAACATCAACTGAGTTAATATTTGGTTTCACCTTGGTAACCAATTTTGTAGAAAATAGGTCCCATATAGGTAGATAGGTAAGAAAATAGGTTACTATTAGGTAAGTAGATGGTGTATTCACAGGTAAGGACTGTTTTTACTACCTAAATACCTTGTTAAAAAACAGCAACTGAGCTAACCACCATGGTTAACTAGGGAACTGGAACCCAACAGAAAACTGTTTGCTGACCACTTACCATCCATCCTGCATGGTGCGCTGGTGGGTGCTGGTTCCCTGTGCCTGAGCAGGTATCACAATCGCACCTGGTTTTCAGGCCAATTCTCAGTCCAGTTCTCAAATTGAAGGTTCTCTCACTTTGGCTGAAAATCCACAGTTTCAAAATCGATCAGGTATCACAGAGTCCCAAACCTGATACCCGTGAAGGCTATCAAGTAACCTGCTCAGTCTGGTCAAGCATACTTATATAAGTTTATAAAAACTCAATTAAGTGTAAAAAAACTTATTCATTGTAAAAGTTTTGAGTTTGAAACCAATACTTTTTGAAAATCTTAAGCGCTAATCCCTAGGTCACAACTCTTTGCATGTGCACACATAGAGTTGAACTTTTATATTTAAAGTTTACACACGTCAATGGTTTAATAAAATAATCATATAATTTATTTCACATGATTAATTGTGATTTTATGTTTAAAATTTAAATTTACATCAAAGGAATCTTGAGTTCAAACTTGAGAACCCAACCTACCTACAAATTCAATAGTTTTATTTTTAATGATAATTTTAAAACCTTGGGATATCAATTTTTGGGGAAAAAAAAAAAAAGAACTGGAGTAGTTTTTTTTAAGAAAATTGGAACGGGTGATTTTCTCAAAAAGGTGAGAACTACTTAACACTGGTTATTTCTTTGATGCATAGGGCATGTGGACATCAATAGACTACTTTTTGGCATTTGCCACTATAAAAATGTTCGATTATTTTTATTCACAAGATTAATCAAACCACGAAAGTGTGTCTTTATTTTTGTTTCTTTAACTCAATTGGCTATTGTGCATGCAATGCAATAGTTTATGTGACTAAGGTTGACATTTTGAAATTGCACAAATATATTAATATTGCCTATGATCGAACTAATGTGGTTACAACATAACAAAATATTTGCATGACCAATTCAAAATTGACAAAATGGCCCAATTTATCAAAATTACTATCAATTACACCCAACCAAATTATATAAGTATTTGGCAACAGGTGGCATATCATGAGTAATCTTAACACTAAATGTGTTAAAAGTTTATAACAAAATTGTAGCTATTAATTGGTCCATCGAATTTTTAATTCAACTTTGAAGTTGTTAAGCATTTGTTCCTAAAGGCTGAACTTTGAAAACATGACTGAAATAAAAAACCTAAACCATACACAAGTAGAACCATTGGAATTTCACAATGAAATCTATAAACTTTAGAGCACAAGCTAGCAATGAAATAGTTGTGCCTATAGGAGCCTTTTGTCATGCTCAATATCAAAAGGTGGCAAGCTAAAAAAAAAACTCAAAATACAATGGTCTAGATGTGATCAACTTGTGATAGGTGATAAATTTCTTAAGTTTTGCAAGGCTACAAACTCCATACATCACATGGCCTCCTAGCCATAATTGCCGAGCACCATCACATTTTTAGGTTTAGTTTTTGCATCAATGCCTCCTTTTCTATATATTTTTCATTGGGCATGGATTTTTGTAACAATTTGATTAATTTTAACCCCAAAGAAAAAAACTGAACCACACTACATTATTGCTTAAACAAAGCTCTTTTGGGGAGTGTTTAGTGTCTTCTAATTTAACACCTAGTGAGATTTCTTAAATCCTTGTTACTTTGAAAGACAAAGTTAAATTCATAGATTCTTAAGTTGTGATTTATTACACACAATTTTGTTTATTTGTAGGATTTTCTTACATAGCTATCCATGAGAGGAGAAGGAAGTGGGTCCCTCTTGATGTGCAATGTGTTGCCCAAACTTGGCTATTGTGGCATTTTAAGGAAACTTCAACATCATTCCCCAATTTATGTTCAAGATCCAGCTTTTCAAAATCTATTGTCTTCTTTGTTCTTCATTTTATACTTGCATTTCTCATCCTATCTTTTGAAATCCCTTTGATGATCAATCTATGTTTTATTATCATTAAACAACTAACTCAGAGTTTCCTCCAATTATTCATCCTTGCTTTGCTACTTTCATTACCACATTTGGAATAGTTTTCCATGCTTGTACCCTAGAATTTCCTCACATTTTTCACACATTTGATGTTTCATTACATGAACCATATGTAACAAATATGTGGCAAATCATGGGAAAGTTGTTCAAGATAATGGCCTGTAAAAAGTGTGGGTTAAAAAAAGTGTAGAAAAGTGTGTGGAAATATTGATTCATATCCACAATTTTGCCTCAAAGCTCACCCACTAGGTTATAAAATTCCAACTAGGTTAAACCAACCTATCCCACTCATATTCTCAACTTTTTCATGAGAGACATAGGTGGGCTATACTACTCTTGGCTCAAATTTTTTCTTTTTTTTCCCTCAAGTTTTTACATTATTAATAAGTATATTAAACCATTTTTTGCTCAAAAATCTCCTTTTTCATATATTAAAACAAGCATATTATCACAATGCAAAACTCCATAATTTCAAATATTACAGACATTAAATAAATTTTAATGACACAATGCAAAACTTCACAATTTCATAAATGAAACATTGTTTTGCATAATCTCATATTGTGGTTAAGCTAATACCAATGTTGTGATCAAATGTTTTCAAAATCACCATTATGAAAAATCTTAAACATACTTATAATAATAAAAAAGCAAGTCAAGTAATTTTTTAAGTTTTACATCAAGTCAAGTAATTTTGGCTCCTAATAGCTCCTGATAAATATTGGGATGTGCCTAAAGTATGACTAACTTCAAGCCTCCTTTTGGGTGAGGACAAATTTCAACTTGGGTATTTTTGCAACGGTCACAAAAGGACAACATTGGAAGCTACCACACAAAAATGCAATTGTTTCCACTCACTTTCACCCCAAAGCACCACACCATTGCTAATGATTCAAGGAAACTCATAAGGCATGAAATAGAATTCCCATCAACACACATCTATGCTAGAACCTCAATACCCATAATTGAAACATCATAACCCATTATCAAATTTTCCCCTTCAAAGAAAAACATATAATCTCACCAAAAGGCTACTTCTATGTCTTAGAAAGCCTACAGAGATTAGCTACATGTAATCAAGCAAAAACATGAATCCAATTATAATTTTTGCATGCCTTGAAGATTGGGTTAGCTAAGAGTTCCCCAATGGCAAAATCATATACTCGTAAGTATTAACTGGAATGTGAACACACAACATACATGCCATTTGGATCCATAGACCTAATGAAAAGAAATTCACAATTCAAAAAAACAAGTTAATGTTTGACATCAATCCCAACATAACCACCAAGAAAAAGAAACCTTCAATTTTGACGTTTTGAGACCAGAGGGGAAAAAAACACGACTTCCAAAACTTGGTGAAAAAATAGAGCTTGTAGAATTATGTATACATTTATATCTTGATAGGTTTACCAATATCTCCCTTTGATTTGAAGCATTGCACCAATTTGCCACTAGCTAAATTGAAAATATTGAACTTTTCATCATGTAGCAACATTAAAATTGGAGTTAAACATTGCATGATTAGTCATCAATTGATGAAGAATCATGTGATACCCATATGTGGTTTGAATGAAAATAATGAAGATGGCAACAACATGGCATGTGTTATTTATGTTTGAATAAGATGGATACAATGCATGATAATATTTGCATGTATAAGACATGAAAAAAGTGACAATGGTGCTCAAAAGAACAATCTCGTGATGTTATTATGTGCTCTAGTAACCAACACTCATTATTGTCATGTGCCGAAAGACAACTAACCTATTGTTGCAATTTGTTCAAAATGTGTAAGCATTCATTGCTACACATTCTAGAATGAGGAAATCAAACTAAATGTATACACCATAGCACCAATTTCAATTACAACAAATTGGTTCAATATAGTTTTCAAAAGACAAAAGCTCTAAAAAACTTACTTATTAACATTATAACTAAAAAGCTTAAGATCATTGCAAGCAAATTTGACAATGGTAATTAATGATGAGTGATCATTTGGTGTCTCTATAACATCATAATCCTTGTAGCATACCCATCAAACAAACAAATAAAAAGACCCTTTTGAAACATCCCAATTGAGATCCACTTGTACTTTAATTCATGAGGATCGACACTTGTAAAAATAACATACAACCATGTAGTAGTTGTGGATGTTGTCATCATAGATATTCTTGTTTAGCAACATAGTTTTAACATTTAACTCCTATCATGTGTAGCTCATGCAATCGTGGTTCCATTTGCTAAAAATTTTGGAAAATGTGCATCAAAAATTGCTAACAAACCTTTAGGAAGTTTCTTCAATTATTTTTTTGTTTTTCTATGGAGTTAAGAGGTGATTATTCTCCCTCTTTCCTTGTTCATGTGTTCCCCATGTGACTCACGCCCTCTTCTTTGTTATGAAACTTGGGAGTTCAAGGGAAATTTGTAGTGATTGCATGCATAGATGGCATTCAATTGTATGGGAAGCTATGGATACAAATTCCCTATGTGATGATCAATATGTTTCAAAGAGTTAGAACCTCAATTTTATGTTTATAGTTTAACTCTTGTTAATGTGTTGGAATGTCCAAAACATGGAAAGTTAAATGAATGGATATTGCCCTTGTAAGCTACTTATATTTTGAATTAGGTAACATGATTGTCCTAGCTTATGAATTAGTTGCTTGTGTATTGGGTTTTTAATTTTGTTTACATGTAGCCCCAAAAAATGCGAAATTGGATGTGAGGAGGAAAGCAACAAAAAAATAACAATTCAATTGAAGTATTTGTAACAAAAACACGTACAATGGAGCAAGTAACAAAAAAAAGCAAAAGATATTAATCATACTTCACTGCTTTATCATCAATTTATAAATAATTTGGGAGATTTTTTCATGAATTCAAACTAATTCTTAGTTTCAAGTTTTGGTCTTCTCTTTTTTCAAGATTTTTTAAATTAGCCAAAGTCATGGCACATATGCTCTTGTAACAACAGTTAGTATGTCGATTCATAAGTGACATTGTGTTCGCACTAACTATTAGGAGTTAATGAAATCAGTGGAAATGTTATGGTAATTGGTCATTATCATACACTCGTTATTCTTGTTCAAGGGCTTTAAACATGTAGGTCATCGTCATTTGTTTGACCTCCCTAATTTTTTTGTGTTCCTTAAAGTTGATTTTCCTCTTTTTGCTCATATGTTAGAAGTAAAATCTTTGTAACCTAACTATTGGACCATCTCCCCACATTCTATTCAAGTTGACATAAGTTATAAATGCAAAGAAGTTTTAGAATACCTTGTATGAAAAAATGTTGTGGGTTTTACTAAGCACCTCTAAAAGTCTAAGGATTTTCATGACAAATTTTTTAACTAAACAAATAATGGTACATAGAGGCTTGCATTATGAACAATGGATTGTGGTTCTTTAATTCCTAACAAACATTAAATCCATAATCTTGGTAATTCACATTTGCTTTCAAAAGATGTATATGGTGGAATTATCATTTTCATGCCAAGGATATGTTCATTTTCTTTTATTCTATTACTCTTATTGTTTCCTATGGTTTATCTCTGTGATTATTATAATCCAATCTTTTTTTTTGTTTCAATATTTTTTTATTTTGTCTACAAGGAGCTTTGTAAAAGGCAAGATTAAAAGTGTGGAGGACATCTACAACTATTGTACCACAAACACACTTGTTAACATAATTAGATGTAGTGGAACAAGTAGCCAAGAAACTGCAAAAAATACTTACAATGGAGGAACTTGCAAAGTAGTAAAATAAAACAAAAAATGTGATTGATGAAGCAAAAGATGTTCATCGACCGCCACATGTTACCAACAAGGGATTTGCAAAAGGCATTTAATGCATGGGTAAAATTATTATGTAGGGTTTTCCTTGATGATTACCATCTAAAGTGGTTAATGTAAAAAAAGTCCAAAGCAACAGTTGACGATAATTATGGAAAAGTTGAAGGAATTTAGTAGAAATTGTGATGTGGATGGAGTTTTTCTCTACATTGAAAATGCCATAATGGCAATGACACAAAAAATTTTTGATGGTGGGAAAGGTGGATGGAGAATGCCCAAATATGTGCTCCAAAGCAGCTAGGCATTCTTTAAAGGTAAAATATTAGTTTTTGTTTTTCCATATTGTCCTTTTATGTGTGTTTTGTCTATCATATTGTGTTTTTAATTTATTTTTCTCTCCTTGTGTTGTTTGTTACTACTAATAGCAAGGCTAATGAATTTTCCTATTGCTTCCAAAGTTGCAACAAAAATTTGATATAATATAAATATATCTTAATATCTTTCAATATTATAAAGATATGATTCTTATGAAAGATATGTTTGTTGTGGTAGATACATTACCACATTGGGTTGTGGAACTAACCACCCTATAATTGTGTCATGCATGTTTGGCAAAGTTTGTGAGTATTTAACTATTGTGTAAAGGCCGGTGCTTAGGTCTATATTAAATTAAGGTATTATAATAATACCTAAAGAAAAACTTTTTTTTTTGGAATTATCTAGACTTAAAGGACATCACATGGTTTTTGGCCAAATTTAGAACAAATGCTAGAGAAGCATGTTTCTAGCAGTTACCCATATTGTGGATTCACAACATATGCAAATGTGATTTTTGGTGTAAAAAGGAGATACGGGAGTAAGTGAGCGGATGCCCACTTAAAATGGCCATCCCACACATGACTTGTTAAGGATCATGTATTCATTAAGTTACAACATTGAAAATTTTGGCATTTAAAACTAAGGTTGAATTAAACTTAATAGTTTTTTACAAAAATAGGTTTTTGATTTTATTGTTATTGTGGACGATGTGGCAAGCCCCGATGTTTTGTGGTTGCATGGTTTAATAATCTACTTAACAATATATTTCCCAATTTCCATCTGTTTTTGCAAAAAATTAAAAAATTTAGAAATTTATTTCTCTTGTAGCATAGGTTGCCCTAAATAGGGGAAATCCAACATGGAATGACTAGAATTGACATGTTACCAAAGTATGTCCAAAGGTCACAAATTGTTTTGGTAGTGGTGGTTCACATGCATTTAAAAGAAAATATGTAAAAATTATTTTTGATCTACAATATCTTAAAAGTCATCTGTCATTACATTCCAAAAATGGATTGTCAAATTGTTCTAATTATGTAATTGCTTCTTTGTGAATTAGCCTTTATAGTTAAGAACCAGCTACTATTGAAATTAAAAAGGCATGTGATATTAACATTAAAACATTTTTCTTAACCTTCACTAAAAGAAAATTTCAATTATATGATTGAGTTTATGATTTGTATTCCAATCATAAAAGACAAATAAACTAATAGCTTTAAAGTCATTACAAACAAATTGTTTAAGACAGTAATCATTTAGTACATGATGTGGCACATTTCATCCATTAGTCATAAAGGACATATGTGAAGTCATTTGTGATAATTTAGTCATTGTTTAATTTTTTTTATTACTACAAATTAAACCCAAAAAATTGGGGAACATTTTTAAATGTATGATATTTATTATTAAAATTAATTACATATAACACAAATAATTTAAATTTTTATTTCAATTATTTTCCATCCTCGCAATTGTTGACACATGTCACCACTTAAGTTAGGTTAAAAACCTAGTTCGAATGGCTATGTAGACCTCTTAATCTACCTACTTAGGCTCACTTAAATAAGCAATGTAACCTATGTAGTCAAGGTAAATATAGAATATTTAGTCAATATTCCAACATTGACCACAACGAATGTTATTCGTCAAGTTTGATCTTTGGACCCCAAGGATGGAGTTCAACTCCTTTACCACCAAGCCACCCTAGGGTGAAAGCACACTACGGTGACCCCTTTTGGGGTGTCACATTGTACTAATTTCCAAGGATGTGCATGTTTGAATGTATCCAACCTCAAACTTTCAAAATATTTTCACAATATTTTTGCATAATATGTTAGAATATAACCTAGGCAACATATTAGAAAAGAAACTATTACATTTCATTTTATAAAATGGGAGATTGGAATACATTTGTGAAAATGAATGTAATGTACCTATGTATTCAAAAACAAAAATATACTCCAAAAATAAATTAAATGATTTTTAGTTTTAATGAAAGTTGAAGGTATCTTGAACCATGTCTTTTCACATAATATGAACCATGTTTGGATACCATGTGACTAATTTGTAAATTTTCATCTCAAAAAATGAATTTTTTGAACAAAGATGTGATAAATGTGTGGTAAATTGAAATTTTGACAAGAAATCACATCCACATAAAAGATGACAAGCATAGCTAGATGGGCCATTTTTTTATTCATTAAAATTGATTATTTTAATGACTAATGAAACCCTAAAGTTAATGTAGTTGCAACGAAACTATGGTTTTATTATACCAATGTATATTATAAATATACTTGTGGATCCTTCAATATAGATAATGAAACTTATTATTATTATTTAAACAATATTACATAACATTAGTTTTATAAAAATAATTGTTGTAAGGCCCAAAAACCAACATTGATACCTAAAATTAAATGTACCACACTTTTGGAACAATTATATTATATGTACTATAATACTAGACCCAAAAGTGTCCCAAAGGGGGTCATTATAGTGTGCTTTCACCCCTCACTTATTGTGTAAATAATTTAATGTTTGTTCTATTCAAACCATATTTCATTTAAACATTACACAAAA
>Ga0116231_10006481_pt1 | contig 22276 bp, 16 predicted proteins | sample S1TSphgellanicum_2_FD_89695 | JGI IMG/M metagenome (GOLD analysis project Ga0116231, IMG submission 89695) | Host-associated microbial communities from peat moss isolated from Minnesota, USA - S1T2_Fd - Sphagnum magellanicum MG | ecosystem: Host-associated > Plants > Peat moss > Unclassified...
CGGCGTCACTCGCCGGCGCGCTGCCCGAGCCCCGCGCGGCGGCGTTGCGGCGTTTAACCTGGCAGGGCAGGGGGCTGGATACCGCGCTCGTCACCATGTTCCCCGCCCCGCGCAGCTTTACCGGTGAGGATTGCGTCGAGCTCTCTTTGCATGGCGGCCGGGCGGTGCTGGCGGCGGTGAGCGCCGCATTGCTCGCCCTCGGCGCCCGCCCGGCCGAGCCCGGCGAATTCTCCCGCCGCGCGCACGCCAACGGCAAGCTCGATCTGCTGGCCGCCGAGGCCATGGCCGATCTGATCGCCGCCGAGACCGAGGCGCAGCGGACCCAAGCGCTGGACGGTGCGGCCGCCTTGGCTGGCGCCGCGCAAGCCTGGCGCGAGGCGTTGCGCCATATTTTGGCGCAGCAGGAGGCGCTGATCGACTTTCCGGACGAGGATTTGCCGCCCGAGGTCGAGGACCGGCTGCTGGCGCAAATCACCGCGCTGCGGGACGCGCTCACCGCCGCGCTCGCCGCAGCACCGGCGGCCGAGCGGCTGCGCGAGGGGCTGGAATTCGTCATCCTCGGCCCGCCCAACGCCGGCAAATCCACGCTGCTGAACGCCCTGGCGGGGGAGGATGTGGCGATCGTCTCGGACATTCCCGGCACCACGCGGGACGTGGTGGGCACCAGGCTGGATCTATCCGGCATCCCGGTCCGGCTTTCCGACACCGCCGGGCTGCGCGAGACGGCGGACACGCTGGAGGCCGAAGGCGTGCGCCGCGCCCAGGCCCGCGCCGGCGCGGCGGACCTGATCATCGCGGTCGCCGCCGCACCCGGCCCGGTCTTCCCCGCCACCCCGCCGGGCGCGCCGGTGCTGCACGTCATCACCAAGGCGGATTTGTTTGACATCACGCCGATGGGGTTCCTCGCGGTCTCGGCCGCGACAGGGGAGGGGATGGAGACGCTCCGCCACCGGCTCGCGCTGGAGGCGGCGCGCCTGACCGAGACCAAGGGTACCGCCCCGCTCGCCCGCCCCCGCCAGGCCGCCTGCGCCCGCGACGCCGCCGAAGCGCTCACCCGCGCGCTCGCCATCCCCGAGCCCGAACTGCGCGGCGAGGAGCTCCGCACCGCCAACACAGCCCTCGCCCGCCTCACCGGCGTCATCGGCGTGGAAGAAATCCTGGACGCGGTGTTTTCGGGGTTTTGTATCGGGAAATAGGCATTGCCGCCGCAATGGCGGTGTTCCTAGAGCGCGATGACATGAAGTCGAACCATTCGATGGTTCGGCCTGGTCTTATCGCACTTTAAGGATCATCCGCTCAATGCTTTCGGAAATCGAAGATCAGGCCGATGACCGTAAGAGCAAATCCCAGAATGCCGATATAGCCAAAGATATCGTTACGGACTCTACGCCAACGCTGCTCTGCAGCCATTTTGGTCATCAGGGATTCCGATGAGCGGAATTTTTGAAAAGCCTCGATCAAATTTGGAAAATCGGCATTTTCCACGATTTCGTAGATGCGATCCCGGTCCTCGGGCGAACCGCGCGCCTTGACGATTTTGTCACGCAGTCCCTCCACCTTTTGGATCAGCTCCGAAAACTGCGGATTGACGGCCAGCACCACGTCATGGCCCAGCTTTTCACACGCCAGATCCAGAATTTTGGCAATCTGCGCGGACGCGGCGTCAATCGCATCGTGCCGGGCGCGGTGGCAATTGAAGGCGGCGTCTTGCAGTAATTTCTGAATTTCGGCCTTGTCGCCATCGGCGCTGGCCAGTTTCATGGCCTGGGCAAGCCGCCGGCCGGCGTAGCGGAGTTCCTTAATCGCCGGTAATACAACTTGCTCGGCGACTTGTTCGGCGCGCTTCAGGTCCTTTTCCGCCTCGTCCCATTCCCGGCAGATATCGGCGAATATGTCGCCGTAGTCCGAAAAATCTGCCACTTAATATGTCCGCGGAAAATTAGGTGAGTTGCGTCTTCTGTTTGAGATTGCTGACCGCCCGGTCGCCGGCCGCGGAAAGCTTTTGCAATCCGGCCTCATCCAGGAACCACCCGCTTTGCGCCGCGACATTGCCACGCGAATAGCGCGCCGCTGTTTCAATCGCGGCACGCTCCTTAGCGGCGGCGTAATCCTTGACCGACAACCAGTCAAAGAACTGCCGGAACAGCGGCATCGTACTCATTCCCTTCAATGACGCGCCAGGTTGGCGGCCTGTATTGTAAAGTCAACGGTACATAACCCAGCGACGTTGAATCGTACCGCACGTATTCACGTCAATCATTTATCATCGGAACGCCGAACACGGCGCGATATCAGCAAAAATGCTGGCGCAACGGTGTCCTACTTCATCGCCTGGCAGGGTGCAACCTGAGCGGCGTTGCGCAATCGACGAAGCCCGGCTCTAAAATATATCTGGAGCGCAGGGAAACATAACCCTTATAGAGGCCCCGGCGGGTTGTCGGCCCGCAGGGAAGCCGCGTTAATTAATCGGCGCGACGGGCGGAGCCCTGGCCTTACCTTGCTTTTTTGCACCTTGAGTCGCTACAGAGCGCGCATGGACCATGATGTCATCGTCATCGGCGGCGGGCATGCCGGGTGTGAGGCCGCGGCCGCCGCCGCGCGCGCCGGCGCGCGCACGCTGCTCGTCACCCACCGGGCGGACCGGCTGGGCGAGATGTCCTGCAACCCGGCCATTGGCGGCATCGGCAAGGGCCATCTGGTGCGCGAGATCGACGCGCTGGACGGGCTGATGGGCCGTGCGGCGGACGCCGCCTGCATCCATTTCAAGCTGCTCAACCGCGGCAAGGGCCCGGCCGTGCGCGGCCCGCGCGCCCAGGCGGACCGCGCCCTCTACCGCCAGGCCATCCAAGCCCTGCTCGCCGCGCAGAAGGGGCTGGAAATCATCGAAGGCGAGGCCGCCGGGCTCATCCTCACCGATGGCCGGCTCACCGGCATCCGGCTCGCCGACGGCCGCGTCTTCCACGCCGCCGCGGCGGTGCTCACCGCCGGCACCTTCCTGCGCGGCGTGCTGCATTTTGGCGGCCGCATGGCGCCGGGCGGGCGGATCGGGGACGCGCCCTCAATCGGTCTCGCCGAGGATCTGCAAAAACTCAACCTGCCCCTCGGCCGGCTGAAAACCGGCACGCCGCCGCGCCTGGCCAAATCCAGCATCGCCTGGGACAGCCTGGCCGAGGATAAAGGCGAGGACCCGCCGGAGCCGTTCTCCGCCCTCACCGAACGCGTCACCAACCGGCAAATCTCCTGCCGGATCACCCATACCACGGACGCGACGCACGAGATCATCCGCCAGAACATCCACCAATCCGCGGTCTATGGCGGCAACATCGCCGGGCGCGGGCCGCGCTACTGCCCGTCGATCGAGGATAAAATCATCCGCTTCGCCGAGAAAACCGCGCACCAGATTTTTCTGGAGCCCGAGGGGCTGGATGACGACACGATCTACCCGAACGGCATCTCCACCTCGCTGCCGGAGGACGTGCAGCGCGCATTTCTGCGCACCATACCGGGGCTGGAGGAGGCCAGAATCCTGCGCCCGGGCTACGCGGTGGAGTATGATTATGTGGACCCGCGCGCGCTCGGGCATGATTTGCAGCTGCGCGCGCTCCCGGGGCTGTACCTCGCCGGGCAGATCAACGGCACCACCGGGTACGAGGAGGCGGCCGCCCAGGGGCTGATGGCGGGGTTGAACGCCGCGCGCGCCGCCGCCGGGCTCGCCCCCGCGACCTTGAGCCGCGCCCAGGCCTATATCGGCGTGCTGATCGACGATCTGGTCACCCAGGGCGTGACCGAGCCCTACCGCATGTTCACCTCCCGCGCGGAATACCGGCTCAGCCTGCGGGCGGATAACGCGGAATTGCGCCTCACCGGCCTTGGGCTGGGATGGGGCTGCGTCTCGCCCGCCCGCGCCGCCGCGTTTGCCCGCCTGCAGGACGAGATCGCGGCGTTTCACGGCAAGCCGGAGGGTACCGGCCGCGCCGCCGAGATTCTGCGCGCGGATCTGCACTATGCCGGCTACCTCAACCGCCAGGATTCCGAAATCCGCGCCCGCGCGGCCGATGAGGCGGTGCTGATCCATGACGGGTTCGATTACCGCGCGGTCGGCGGGCTCTCGGCCGAGTTGCGCGAAAAGCTCGAACGCGTGCGCCCGCGCAGCCTCGGTGCCGCCGGGCGGATCGAGGGCATGACCCCTGCGGCCTTGGGCGCGATTTTCGGCGCGTTGAAGCGGCGCCGCGCCGCGTGAGCGAAGCGCGGTTGCGGCAATTCGCCGCCTTGGTGGCGGCGTGGTCCCCGAAAATCAACCTGGTCAGCCGCGGCGACCTGCCCGTGCTGTGGGAGCGCCACGTGCAGGACTCCCTTGAACTCGTGCCCCACATCCCCGCGGGAACGGAGCGCGCGATCGATCTCGGCTCCGGCGCGGGGTTCCCCGGCCTGGTGCTGGCGATCGCCACCGGCATCGCCTTTACCCTCATCGAGTCCGACGCCCGCAAGGCCGCGTTTTTGAAGGAGGCCGCGCGGCAAACCGCCGCCCCGGTGAGCGTGCTGAACAGCCGGATCGAGCAGGCGGAGATCGCGCCGGCGCCGCTGATCACCGCCAGGGCGCTGGCGCCGCTCGATAAATTGCTCGCTTTGGCAACACCCCATCTCGCCCCCGGCGGGGTTTGCCTGTTCCCCAAAGGCCCGGCGGCGGATGTTGAATTGACGGCGGCAAAGCCGTTCTGGCACATGGAGGTCGAGCGATTTCCGGCGGGCGCCGACCCCGGAAAATGCATCCTGAAAGTGAGCCAGATCCGCCATGTTGGAACCCACAAAACGCCGGCCCCGGGTGATCGCGGTGGCCAACCAGAAGGGCGGGGTGGGTAAAACCACCACCGCGATCAACCTCGCCGCAGCGCTGGCGGTGGGGGGCGAGAAAATATTGCTGATCGACGTGGACCCGCAGGGCAATGCCAGCACCGGGCTTGGCATCGGCCAGGCGCAGCGCCAGGGCGGCGCCTACGCGCTGCTGGCGGGCGAAGCGAAGCTGGACGAGCTCACCCTCGCCACCGCGGTGCCCAATCTCAGCATCGTGCCGGCCGTGGCGGACCTGATCGGCGCGGATCTGGAATTCGGCCAGCTCGACCAGCGGGAATTTCTGCTGCGCGACGCTTTGCGCGGCCAGAGCATGGCCGACCTCGTGTTCATCGACTGCCCGCCCGGCCTCGGCCTGCTCACGCTGAACGCGCTGGTGGCGGCGGACGCCGTGCTGGTGCCGCTGCAGGCCGAGTTTTTCGCGCTGGAGGGCATCTCCCAGCTCATCCGCACGATCGAGATGGTCAAGCGCGGGCTGAACCCGAAACTCGCCATCGAGGGCATCGTGCTCACCATGACCGACCGGCGCAATAACCTCTCCGAGCAGGTGAGCGCCGATGTCCGCCAGCATTTCGGCGCCCAGGTGTTCGACACCGCAATCCCCCGCAACATCCGCATCACCGAAGCCCCTAGCCACGGCATGCCGGTGCTGCTGTATGATTTCCGCTCCGCCGGGGCGCAGGCCTATCTCGCCCTGGCGGCCGAGTTCTCACGGCGGGTGCGCGAAAGGCTGGTGGCGGCATGAGCATAAAAGAACAACCCAAACGGCTGGGCCGGGGCCTGGCCGCCCTGTTGGGGGACGCGGCCGCCCCCACCAGCGTCAACGCGCCGGGCGTGCAATCGCTCGCGGTCGACCTGCTGGAGCCCAGCCCCTTCCAGCCCCGCAAGGAGATGGAGCCGGTGGCGCTGCAGGAGCTGGCCGACAGCATCACCCAGCGCGGCATCCTCCAGCCGCTGCTGGTCCGCCCGCACCCCTCCGCCCCCGGGCGCTACCAGCTGATCGCCGGCGAGCGCCGCTGGCGCGCCGCGCAAATGGCCCGGCTGCACGAAATCCCCGTGCTGGTGCGCGATTTGAGCGATTCCGACGCGATGGCCGCCGGGCTGGTGGAAAATTTGCAGCGCGAGGACCTCAACCCGATCGAGGAGGCCGAGGGCTATCTGCGGCTGCTGAACGAATTCAAACTGACGCAGGACACGTTGGGCGAGGCGATCGGCAAATCCCGCGCCCACATCACCAACGCTCTGCGCGTGCTGCGCCTGCCGCCGAAAGTGCTGGACCAGGTGCGCGACGGCACCCTCTCCATGGGCCACGCCCGCGTGCTGCTGAACCACCCCGAGCCCGAACAGGGTGCGAAAATGATCCTGGCGAAAGACCTCTCGGTCCGCAAAGCCGAGGAAGTCATCACCCATCTCGGCCGCAGCTTCAAACCCGAGTTCTTCAAACGCGGGCGGCGGAACAACCCGCTGGGCGACGAAGCCGAACACCTCTCCAAATCGCTCACCGAAACGCTGGGCATGAAGACAACCATCACCTTCGACGGCAAAAAAGGCAGCCTGGTGATCAACTACAGCACACTCGACCAGCTCGACACGCTACTGGCGCTGCTGAACCGCTAAATAGGTCCGGTTTAACCCATATGTTTCACGTGAAACATATGGGTTAAACCGGACCTATTTTGTTGGTTAATCATTTGATCTAATTCACTAAATTAAGAAAGAAAGGCCGAAAAAGCGGTCGCTTTTTTGAAAAAAAGCTCCGCAAAAAACTTTTGTTTATGCGGGGGCATGGGTGGTGGGGCGGCTAAAGCCTAGAGTTATTAAAAGTCTTTTGCGGAGCTTTTCTACAGAAAAGCGACCGCTTACTGGGAGACCAAAATGGGCCCGTGGGGTGCGTTGATTATGGGGTTTTTCGGCTCGGTGTTTTTTGCTGTTGCCGGGATAACGGGTGGGCTGGGCGTGGGGCCGTGGCTGCTACTGCCGGTGTTCCTGTTCGCGGTGATCGGCGGGGTGGCCTGGCGGATGATCAAGACGGTGCCGCCCGGGCATTATGAGCCGCCGGCGCGGGTTGCCCGGGTGATCAAGCGGGCGACGATGTTTGAGAGCGTGGGGATCCCGCTGGTGTGCGCCGGCTTGGGGATCAGCGGGCATCCGGGGCTGGCGCTGGCCGGGATCGCGCTGGTGGTGGGGCTGCATTTTTTGATGATGGGCTGGGGGATACCGTTCCGGCCGTTCTGGGTCATCGGGCTCGCCCTGCTGGCCGCCGCCGCGGCGGGGTTTTTGCTCGCCCCGCCGGCCGGCGCCGCGGTCGCCGGGCTGGCCTCCGCGGTGGCTTTATGGGCAGCGGCCGGCCTGGCGCTCAGCCGCCCGGTATATGATCGCGCCGCGGGCGCTAATTAGGTCCGGTTTAACCCATATGTTTCACGTGAAACATATGGAACAAACCGGACCTAATTTATTGGTTAATGGATTGAATTTGTTAATTAAATAAGGGAAGAAAACGCAAAAAAAGCGGTCGCTTTTTAAAAAAAGCTCCGCAAAAATTTTTATTCACTCTGGGCTGTAGCCGCTCCACCGCCCGTGCCCCAGCATAAATTAAAAGTCTTTTGCGGAGCTTTTCTTCAGAAAAGCGACCGCTTGCTTACTTCCTCGCCGCACTCCGCGCCCGTGTGGCCAGTGCCAGCATGGTTTGGCGGCAAAAAGCCTGGTCCGGGATCAGGGTGGTTTTGCAGGCGGTTTCGGCCCGCAAGGCGGCGGCGAGGGCGGAGTCCAGCGCGGGGAGCGGCCAGAGGGCGAGGATTTTGGCCATGGTTGGCTGGCGTTTGAAGAAAACCGGCGGGCGGATGGCGGCGATGGCTTCGCTGGTGGAGGCGCCGTTGGCGATGGCGCCGGCGGCCAGGCGCAGGCGCATCAGCTCGCCCAGCAGCATGCGGATGATACCGACCGGGGATTGGCCTTCGTCATAGGCGAGGGTGAGGGCGCGGTCGGTCCCCGCCAGGTCGCCTTGCAGGGTGGCGTCGATCGCGTCGCCGATCGAGGCGTCGCCGTTATCGGGCAGGATGGCGGCGATATCCTCGCGGGTAAGGTGTTTGGCGGCGCCGGCGTAGAGGGTGAGGAGCTCGATGGTTTGGGCGAGCGGCCCGGCCTCGGCCGGGCTGCTGGCGGCGGCGAGGGTGGCGGCGTCCGGCTCGATGCTCACCCCTTCGGCGCGCAGCCGGGCAATGATGGTGGCGGGCAGGCGGGCGGCGTCCAGCGCGTAGCAGGGTATGGCGGCGATGGCGGGGGATTTTTCGGCGAGTGCGCGGAGCTTGGATTTGGGGGTGAGGTCCCCGGCTTCCAGGATGACCAGCGCGTCCGGCGGGTTGGCGATGAGGGATTCCAAGGGTTTGGCCAGCGCCTCGCCCGCCTCCCGGACGCGGATGAGGCGGCGGCCGCCGGTGAGCGCCGCGGCGGTGGCTTCGTTCAGGAAGGTGCCAGGGTCCGGGCTGTGCAGCTCGGCGAAGCGGAACGGGTCCGCCGCGGCGCCGGGGAGCGAGGCGGCGAGGGCGCGGCCACGCTCCGCCACCAGGCCGGAATCCGGGCCGTAGATGAGGGCGAGGGTGGTGGTGGGGGATTTGAGGAAATGGTCGATCCGCGCGGCGTCCAGCTTCATGGGGGGAGTGTAGCGCGGATGGGGGCGGTTGGGAGGGGTGAGGAAAGCGGTTCTTTTTTGAAAAAAAGAACCAAAAAACTTTTTATCCTTGGGGGGTGTTGGCTTGGCGGTAATTTTGGCGGTTAAGTCTGAACTCAATGGACGCACAGCCAAAACTCCGCGTTGCGCGGGCGAGCGATGATTTGGAGGCGCTGCTGGCGTTTTACCGGGATGGGCTGGGGCTGGAGGTTTTATGCCGGTTTGAGGACCATGCGGGGTTTGATGGCGTGATGCTGGGGGCGGCAGGGGCGCCGTATCATTTTGAGTTTACCCGGGCGCGCGGGCATACGGCGGGGCGGGCGCCGACGAGGGATAATTTGCTGGTTTTTTACGTGCCGGAGCGGGCGGCGTGGGAGGCGGCGGTGGCGCGGATGGACGCAGCGGGGTTTGCACCGGTTGTGGCGTTCAACCCGTATTGGGATGTTAAGGGCCGGACGTTCGAGGACCCGGATGGGTACCGGGTGGTGATTCAGAATGCGGCTTGGGAGGGGTAACTCCGCGGCATTTGGGGTGACAGAACGGACGATGCACAAAAAGTCGTGGATGCCGGCCTGCGCCGGCATGACGGGGTGGTGGCGCGGCTGAGGACCAGCGGAATCAAAAGTTTTTGCGGAGCTTTTTTTAAAAAGCGACCGCTTGCTTTCTTTATGCGTTCGGGTGGGTTTTGAAGTAGGCGGCGAGGCGGGAGGTGATGGCGGCGGCGAGTTGGTTGGAGATTTGCTGGTTCACCGTGTCGGTTTCCAGCGTGCTGGCGAAATATTGCTGGTCGACGACATTCAGCGCGTCTTCGGTGGTGACCTGGCCGCCGAGGAGGGGGTGGGAGGGGTCGCCGATGGGGGCGAGGGAGAAAATGGCGTTGGCGTTGAAGCGGGTGCGGGTGCTGGCGCTGTCTTGCTCGATCCCGATGGCGGATTGGCCGATATTGTAGGTGACGGTGAGGCTATAGGCCTCGGTGGTGGGGGGGCCGGCGGTGTAGAGGTCGGTCTGCAGGGCCAGGCGGAGCATCTGGCCGGTGCGCTCGGGGATGTTGGCGACGGCGACGGTGCCGAGTTTCTGCGCGACGCTGGCATCCCCGCTCTGGCCGTAGAGCGGGGTGAAGCCGCAGGCGGCGAGCGCCAGCAGGGCGGCGGCCGCGGCGAGCGTGGCGGGTTTAGGCTTTGGCGACAAAGTTCACGATCCGGCCGGGCACGTATATCTCTTTCACGATGGTCTGGCCGAGTAATGCGCCCGCGGCGGCCTGCTTGGCAATTGCGAGGACTTGCTCGTGCGGCTGGTCCTTGGCGATGGTGATGGTGCCGCGGATTTTGCCGTTGACCTGGACGCCGATGGTGAGCTCGGTGACTTCCAGGAATTCCTGGCGGGCGATCGGCCAGGGCTGCTCGGCGGCGAGGCCGGCATTGGGTTTGAGCTTGGCGAAAATTTCTTCGGCCAGATGCGGCATCATCGGCGAGACCAGCAGGGCGATGGTGAGCATCGCCTCGTAGCGCGCGGCGCGGAGTTGGGGGTCCTCCGGCGTGGGGCCGGCGAGCGCGCCGGTGAGCTCGTAGATGCGGGCGACGGCGATGTTGAAGGTGAAGTTCTGCAACGCCTCGGTCACCGCGGCGATGCTGCGGTGGGTGAGCTCGCGCAGCTTGCGCGCCTCCGGGCTTGGGGCGCGCAGAGCCGCCTCGTAATCGGCATGCGGCGGGCTGGCGGCGGCGATCGAATCCGCGATGCGGTAGAGGCGTTGCACGAAGCGCGCGGCGCCGGCGATGCCGGCTTCGGTCCATTCCACGTCGCGCTCGGGCGGGTTGTCCGAGAGGACGAACCAGCGCGCGGTGTCGGCGCCGTAGCGGTCGATGATCACGCCGGGATCGACCGTGTTGCGCTTGGATTTGGACATTTTTTCGATGCGGCCGATGGTGACGGGCGCGCCGTCCGCGGTGGTGGCGGTGCCGTCCGCGTGTTTTGTCACCTCCTCCGGGTAGAGCCAGTTGCCGTTGGCATCCTTGTAGGATTCGTGGGTGACCATGCCCTGGGTGAACAGGCCGGCGAAGGGCTCGTCCAGTGCGAGATGGCCGGTTTTGTGCATCGCGCGGGTGAAGAAGCGGGCGTAGAGCAGATGCAGGATCGCGTGCTCGATGCCGCCGACATATTGGTCCACCGGCAGCCAGTGCGCGGCGGCTTCCGGGTTGGTGGGGGTGGAAGCGGTGGGGGCGGTGAAGCGGGCAAAATACCAGGAGCTGTCGATAAAGGTGTCGAACGTGTCGGTCTCGCGCAAGGCGGGGGCGCCGCAATTCGGGCAGGCGACATGCTTCCAGCTGGGGTGATGGTCGAGCGGGTTGCCCGGGCGCTCGAAGGTCACGTCTTTCGGCAGCGTGACGGGGAGCTGGTCGGCGGGGACGGGTTGCGGGCCGCAGGCTTCGCAATGGATCACCGGGATCGGGCAGCCCCAGTAGCGCTGGCGGGAGATGCCCCAGTCGCGCAGGCGCCAATTGGTGACGGATTTGCCGCGGCGCAGCTCGACGAGCTTGGCGATGGCGGCGGATTTGGCGGCGGCGCTGGGCAGGCCGTTCAGGAAATCCGAGTTGATGATGGTGCCGGGGCCGTCATAGGCGCGGCCCTCCGGCAGCGCGCCCTCCAGCGGGGCGATGACCTGCGGGATCGGGAGCTGGTATTTGACGGCAAAGTCGTAATCCCGCTGGTCGCCGCAGGGGCAGCCGAAGATGGCGCCGGTGCCGTAATCCAGCAGCACGAAATTGGCGATCCAGACCGGGAAGCTCTCACCGGTGAAGGGGTGGGTGACGAACAGCCCGGTGTGGAAGCCGCGCTTCTCGGCGGTCTCGATCGCGGCTTCGGAGGTGCCCTGGGCGGCGCATTCGGCGATGAAGGCGGCGGCCATGCGGTTGCTCTGCGCGACGGCGAGCGCGATCGGGTGTTCGGGCGCGATGGCGAGGAAGGACATGCCGAACAACGTGTCCGGCCTGGTGGTGTAGACCGTGATGCGGGTCTGGCCGGCGATCGGGCGCTGGAGTTTGAAATGCACCTCCGCACCCTCTGACCGGCCGATCCAGTTTTCCTGCATCAGCTTCACACGCTCGGGCCAGCGGGGGAGGGTTTTCAGCCCCTCCAGCAGATCCTCGGAATATTTGGTGATTTTGAGGAACCATTGGGAGAGCTGTTTTTTCTCGACCGGCGCGCCGGAGAGCCAGCCGCGGCCGTCGATCACCTGTTCATTGGCCAGCACGGTCTGGTCCACCGGGTCCCAGTTGACGGCGGAGAGCCGGCGCTCGACCAGGCCGGCGCGCCAGAAATCCAGAAAGATTTTTTGCTGCTGGCCGTAATATTCCGGGTCGCAGGTGGCGAATTCGCGTGACCAGTCCAGCGAGAGGCCCATGCGCTTGAGCTCGCCGCGCATCGCGGCGATGTTCTGGTAGGTCCAGGTCGCGGGGTCGATATTGCGCTGGCGGGCGGCGTTTTCGGCCGGCAGGCCGAACGCGTCCCAGCCCATCGGGTGCAGAACATCAAACCCCAGAGCGCGGTGGAAGCGGGCGACGACATCCCCCAACGTATAGTTGCGGACATGCCCCATATGGATTTTGCCGGACGGGTAGGGGAACATTTCCAGCACGTAGTATTTTGGGCGGCCGGGGGCGGGGACATCCTCCGCACGGAAGCAGCCGGCTGCCTCCCAGGCTGCCTGCCAGGCGGGCTCGGCGGTTTGGAAATCGTAGCGCGTATCGGTTTCGGACATGGAGGGATGTTTAGTGAGCGGCTTGGCGGAGGGCAAGGAAGGGCGGGGAAAACCCGTGTCAAGCTTTTTTTGCGTGTTTTTGTGTGAACTGATTCACATAAAAAACAGGTAAGACCCGGTTAATTTCCGCCTCCCGCCATACCCGGATTAAGGAGGCCGCGTTGAATCAATTGACTTTTGGCGAAAAAATGCAGGCCGGGCGTGTGGGGACCGGGGGGCGGCCAGCGGCTTTGTATGAGGGGTATAATAGCCTGCGCTGTGAGGCGCGGGCGCCGGCGGCGCATGGGCGGGCGCTGGACGCGCAGGTGGCGGGGCAGATTTATTATCAGGTTTGCAGCGATTTGGAGACGCTGATGGGGGCGATCAACCTCAGCGGGTCGATCGCGGCACCGTTCGGGTTCGGGGTGATGTGCCCGAAGGCGGCGTTCATGGCCGGGCTGAAGGTGACGACCACGTCGATCGCGGTGGTGGTGTATGCGAGCGTGGTGACGGATAGCGAAATGGCCGCCGAGCCCGCGCTGCTGGTGGGGCCGGATGATGACGCGGCGGCGTTTTTTGCGCAGCACGGCGATGGCTGGGTGAGCAAAGTGGTGCGCGGGGCCGAATATATCGGGGTGCACGTGTTCTACGCGCAATCCGCCGAGCAGCGGCAGAGCGTGCTGAACCTGCTGGCGGCGCATGGGCTGGGGCAAGGCGGCAGGCTGGATGAAACTGTGCAGGCGGCGCTGGACAAGGCCTGTGCTGCGGCCGGCGTGGCGCGGGTGTTCCGGCAGTTTTGCGCGGGCTTGGGCGCGATATTGCTGCCGGCGGAGGCGCAAGCGGTGGCGTTTGCGCAGGGCTTTGACGGGATGGCACCGGCGGCACCGGAGGTGCTGAGCTTCGAGGTGCGGGGCCATGAAACGCTGGCCGGGATGCCGGCGGGATTCGCCGCGGTGGTGCGCACGCGCCGGCTGTTCAATGGCTGCGGGGTGCTGGACGGGCTGGCCTATGAATTCGCGCGGCTGGGCGGGGTGACCCATAGCATCTCGCATATATTGCGGGTGTATGAGAGCTACGGCTTTGCCGGAGATGAGACGCTGCGGCGCAATCTGTGCCGGATTAAGGATGATTGCGGGCGGCTGGTGGCGCTGTTTGAACGAATGGATGACGACCCGAGCAAGGGCTACCTGGCACCCTCATTGCCGGCGCTGGCGTTGGGGGCGCCGGTGATGGGCGCGCGCGCGATGGAGGCGTGCTGGAGCGGGCCGGCGGGGGTTTGAGGAAGGCAAGCGGTTACTTTTTTGAAAAAAAGTAACCAAAAAACTTTTGAGTCCCTTTGGGCGGTGCTGGTTTTGGCGGCGTTGCCCTGAGGGGTTGAAAATTTGTGGCTGTGGCTTGCCGTCGCAAGTCTGCCGGTCGGGCAAGGATTTTGTCCTTTGGGCGCGATGTTTGCGCGCCTCAGACCCAGAAAAATCAAAAATTTTTGCGGAGCTTGGCGTCCCGATGACTGCGCGGCGCGCGGTCTGAATCGGGCCGCCCGATATGGTTAAAAAGCGACCGCTTTTTCGCGCTTTTTTGCGTGTGATGTTGTTCACACGTGTTCCGGACAAGGGAGGGTAGGGATTGGGGAGCGGATGGGCCGCTTATTTTTGAGGGTGTTATGAGCGAGGTTTTTGGGCGGAAGGCGGCGGCGGCGCCGCGGGTTGAGGCGGAGCCGGCGACGGTGGCGATGGGGAGCGGGCCGGCGCTGCTGTTCCAGGGTTATGACAGTTTTACCAGCTCGGCGCGGTTGACGGCGGTGCAGGGGGTAAGGGTGCCGGGCGGCGATGTGGCGCGGCGAGACTATGTGGTGTGCCGGGATATTTTTTCGCTGCGCGCGGCGCTGGGGATTTCAGCTTCGGTGGCGGCAACGTTCGGGTTTGGGTCGGTCAGCGCGAAGGCGGATTTTATGCGCGGGCTGGAGGTTGGGCCGCATGCGGTGTGCGTGGTGGTTTATGCCAGTGCGATCACGGAGAGTGTGGCATGCCGGGAGGCCGGTTTGATCGGCCGGGTGCCGGAGAATGTGGCGGCGTTTGTGGAGGTGAACGGCGATGCCTGGGTGAGCCGGATGGTGACCGGGGCTGAGTATATCGCGGTTTATGCGTTCCATGCGCAGTCTCCCAAGCAGGCGCAGGGTGTGGTGAATATTTTGGCGGCGAACGGGATTTGGGAGGGCGGCGGGCTGGAGAGCGGGCTGCAGGCGGCGCTCGAACTCTCCTGCAGCCAGATGCGGGTGCGCCATGTGATGCGGCAGTTCATGAGCGGGCATTTTGCGCAGCTTCTGCCGGAAGCCGGGGATGTGGTGCGGTTTGCGCAGGGGTTTGGGGAGGCCAAGCCGGATATGCCGGCGGTGCTGAGCTTTGAGACCACCGGCTATGAGATGCTGCCGGGGCTGGGCGAGGCGTTTGCGCCGGTGGTGCGGACGCGGAATTTGTTCACCGGCGGCCCGGCCGGGCGCGGGCTGGCGCAGGATTATGCGCAGGCTTGCGCGGTGGGACACGCGGCGGCGCAGATCCGGGAGGTGTACCGGGCGTATTTATATGTGGGGGACCATGGGCTGGAAGCGCGGATGGCGGTGGTGCGGGCGGATATTGCGGCGCTGACGGCGTTGTTCCGGCAGATGGCGGCCAAGCCGGCGGCGGCGCATGCGCGGCCGGTGCTGCAGGCGGCGGGGCTGGGGGCGCCGGCTTTAAGTTTTGTGGTGAACCGGGTGCGGCTGGGCGGCGGCGGCGGCGGTGAGGCGTTTGAGGATATGGCGGCGGTGGATGTGGTGCAGGGGCGGCGGCTGACGGGGGTGAACCTTGGCGGCGATGGGCGGCTGCGCCGGTTGAGTGCGAGCTATGACGGGCCAGGAGGGAGTGTGACGCGCCAGCATGGCGGTGAGGCGCCGGCGGGTGCGAAGGCGCTGGTGCTGGGGCCGCAGGAGATGGTGAATTACGTGTCCGGCAATTTTGGGGAGGCGGTGCAGCGGGTGAAGGTGATGACGAATAAGGGCAATAGTGTGAGCTGGCCGGCGGCGGCGGCGGATGGGGCTGTGGGGAGTTTCAACTGGTCGGCCGGGGGCGGGGCTGTGTTTTTGGGGTTTTGCGGGCGGGCGGGGGCGCAGTTGGACCAGCTTGGGGTGGTGACGCTGACGCTGGGGCCGGCGGTGTGGGGGTAGCGGGAGGTGGGGAGAGACGTGGTGGATGCCGGCATTCGCCGGCATGACGGTGGGATTAGAGCGCGGTTCAGACATTCCTTGGGATCGCAAAGCGATTCCACGGAATGTCATCCGGCTCTAAAAAACTTTGCTTTTTACGTGGCCGCCAGGGTGTTGGATTCGAAGGTGATGCGGGGCACGGGGCGGCCGAAGAGGTAGCCTTGGAAGATGGCGCAGCCGTTTTTGATCAGAAATGATTTTTGGGCTTCGGTCTCGATGCCTTCGCCGACCACGGTGAGGCCGAGTTTTTCGCCGAGCACGATGATGATGCGGGCGATTGTGGCGTCGTGCGCGGAGGTTGCGGCGCCGGCGACGAAGCAGCGGTCGATTTTCAACTGGTCGAGCGGCATGCGGCGCAGATAGCTGAGCGAGCAGTAGCCGGTGCCGAAATCGTCCAGCACGAAGGCGATGCCGTGGGCGCGCAGCGCGGCCATGCTGGCGATGGTGGTTTCGGTGTTTTCGACCAGAATGCTTTCGGTCAGTTCGAGCTTCAGCCTGGCGGGGTTGGCGCCGGTTTGCGCGATGATGGCGAGCACCTGGGCGGCGAAGCCGGTCTCGTGCAACTGGCGCGCGCTGACATTGATCGAGAGGGTGAGCGCCGCGAAAGCGGGGTTGCCGGCCCAGACCGCCAAGGTTTCGCAGGCGGTGCGCAGCACCCAGTTGCCGAGTTTGAGGATGAGGCCGCTCTGCTCGGCGAGGGGGATGAATTCGCCGGGCGGGACCAGGCCCTGGGTGGGGTGCTGCCAGCGGATCAGCGCCTCGGCACCCACAACCCGGCCGGTGACATCGACCTGCGGCTGGTAGTGCAGGATCATCTCCTCGCGGTCCAGGCCGTCGCGCAGGTCTTTGTCCATTTTCACGCGGCGCTCGACCGCGGTTTGCATGCCGGCATCGAAAAAGCGCAGCTTGTTGCGGCCGGCGGCTTTGGCGTTGTACATCGCGAGGTCGGCGTGTTTGAGCAATTCGTCAGGGCTTTCGGTGGCTGCGTCGAACAGGGCGATGCCGATGCTGGGGGTGCTGTGATAGCCCACGCCATCCAGCATGTAGGGAAGGTTGCAGGAATCGAGCAATTTTTGGGCGGCGAGATCGGCTTGCAATGCGGCGTTCTGCCGGGATTCGCTGAGGTCTTCCAGGATGACCAGGAATTCGTCGCCGCCGAGCCGGGCGACCATGTCGCTCTCGCGCAATGTGCCGCGCAGCCGCGCGGCCACCTGTTGCAGAAGCTGGTCGCCCTGGCCGTGGCCGAGCGTGTCGTTCAGCCATTTGAAATGATCGAGATCGATGAAGAGCAGGGCGCCAAGGCGGCCATTGCGGGCGCTGTTGCGCAAAGCCTGGCCGAGCTGGATCATCAACAGGCGGCGGTTGGGCAGGCCGGTGAGCGGGTCGTAGAAGGCGAGCTGGTGGATTTTCTCTTCCGCCGCCTTGCGCTCGGTGATGTCCGAATTGGTGCCGGACAGGCGTTGGGCCCGGCCGTCCGCGCCGCGCAGGATGAGGCCGCGGGAGAGCACCGGGACGTAGTGGCCTTGGACGTGGCGCAGGCGGAATTCCAGCTCATAGGTCTCCCGCCGGCTTTGCAGGAATTTATCCAGGCGGGATTGCAGGCGGTCGAGATCCTGCGGGTGGACCAAGCTGCGCCAGAGCTGCTCGGTGCTGGGGAGCTCGGCATCGGCGTAGCCGAGCATGGACCACCAGCGCGGGGAATAATAAATCTCACCCTTAACGAGGTCCCAGTCGAACAGCGCGTCGGTTGATCCCTGCAAAGCCAGGCGCAGGCGTTCCTCGGATTTTTTCAGCGCCTCCTGGGCTTTTTTCAGATCGGTGATGTCGGTGAAGTTGACGACGACTTCCCGGATGGTGCCGTCGCTGTTGTGGATCGGCATGGCATCGCAGATCAGCCAGGTTTCTGCGCGCTCGCTCGGGCGGCGCAGGCCGATGACGAGGTTTTTGACGTTGGCGCCGGTGGCAAGCGCGCGGTTCACCGGATGCTCGGCGGCCGGCATGATGGAGCCATCGCTCCGGCGGACGCGCCATTTTGAGTTGGTGGCGCCGAGGATGCTCTGCGCGTGCACGCCGAGCAGGCGGGTGGCGGTGGCGTTGGCGTAGAGGATGCGGGTATCGGGCGCGTGCACCACGACGCCGGCCAGCAGATTGTCGAACAGATGGCGGTGGTGATCGGCGATGGCGCGCAGCTCGGATTCGGCCTGTTTGCGGGCTGAGATGTCTCGCTGGATGCCGATGAAATAGGCGGGGTTGCCGCCGGAGCCGGGCACCGGGTCGATCGTCAGATCATTCCAGAAGGGCTCACCGGATTTTTTGTAGTTCAGGATCTCGCCGTTGAAGGGTTGGCGGGCGTGCAGCTTGGTGGCGATCGCCCCGATGGTTTCGCGGGCGGTGGCTTCGCCCTGCAGGAAGCCGCAGGTTTGGCCAAAGACGTCCTCGATCTCAAAGCCGGTCATGGCGGTGAAGGCGGCGTTGCAGAAGAGCAGGCGCTGGTCCGGCCCGGCGACGAGAACGCCCTGGGTGACGGAATCCAGCAATTGCAGGAGGAGGGGTTTGGGCAGTGAGGTCTGAATTTTCATGGTGTATCGAGCCTTCCGCGCCGCGTTAAGCTGGCGAAGGTCACTCGCTACGGCCCACCGGAACGGATGATCTGCAAGTCCAGGTGGGGATGACAATTTTGTAATACGCTGTGGCGAAAAATTAAGCAAGGGCCCGGGGAGGATTAGAGCGCGATAGGTTCAGATCGACGCATACGCGCCGCTCTGAACGCGCTCTAATTCATTGATAAGAGACTGATTCACGTTTTCGGTTGCCGCGCGTTGCGCGGTAACCTCAAACGATCAGGCTCTAGGAAGACGTGGATGCCGGCCTTCGCCGGCATAACGAGGGGGTGGGGCGGTGCCGGTCTCGCGGAGTCAAAAACTTTTGCGGAGCTTGGTGTCCCGATGACCGCGCGGCGCGCGGTCTGAATCGGGCGAAGGCGCAGAAGGTTCCAACGGTGCGTCATGCGAATGCACGCATTCGCGTGACGCACCGTTGGAAAGGCGCCGAAGGGCGCCCGATATGGTTAAAAAAGCGACCGCTTGCTGTTTGCGCGGAGATGGATTGCAGCACCCGCTGCGCGGGCTCGCAATGACGTTGGGGGCGCGGGCGGGGGGTTAGATGTCCGCGTTGCCGCCGGAGAGGGTGAGGGCGATGGTGGCGCCGGCGGTGGGGAGTTTGGCGGCCAGCAGCGCGGCGAGGGCGACGGCGCCGCCGGGTTCGACGGTGAGTTTGAGGTGGCGGGCGGCGAAGAGTTGGGCGGCGCGGACCTCATCGTCCGACACAATGAGGCCCGCCGTGAGCAGGCGGCGGTTGATCGCGAAGGTGAGCTCGCCGGGGGTGGGGGTGAGCAGCGCGTCACAGAATTTCGAGCCCTGGCCTGAGTTGGTTTCGCGCCGGCCGGAGCGGAGCGAACGGGCGGTGTCGTCCCAGTCTTGCGGCTCGACCGCGTAGATTTTGGTGGCGGGCGAGACCGAGGACAAAGCCAGCGCGCAGCCGGCGACCAGGCCGCCGCCGCCGGTGCAGACCAGCATGGCGTCGATTGCGAGCCCGGCGGCGTGCGCGTCCTCGGCCAGTTCCAGCGCCAAGGTGCCCTGGCCGGCGATGACATGCGGATGCTCAAAGGGCGGGATGAGGGTGGCGCCGGTGGTTGCCACGATATGTTCCGCGATCGCCTCACGGGATTCGGTCATACGGTCATAGGCGATGATGCGGGCACCCCAGAAGGCGGTGGAGTCGCGTTTGATGGCCGGGGCGTCCGCCGGCATGATGATGGTGGCGGTAGCACCCAAAGCGGCGGCGGCGCAGGCGATGGCCTGGGCATGGTTGCCGGAGGAATAGGTGACGATGCCGCGGGCGAGTGCTGCGGCGGAGAGCTGGCGGAGCGCGTTGGTGGCACCGCGGAGCTTGAAGCTGCCGGTGCGCTGCAGAGGCTCGGGCTTGATGAGGATGGTGCCGCCGGTGAGATGATCCAGCAGCGCGTGGCGGAGCATCGGCGTGCGGATGATGTGCGGGGCGATGCGGGCCAGAGCCTCATGCACGTCCTGCGCGGTGGGCGGGATCATCATGGGCGGGGGAGTAGCACGCCGGCATTGGGGGCGGCAAAGCGGCAGAGCTTGTAGGTGTCGATCACATGGCCGCCCTGGCGCCTGGTGATGGTGCCGAGGATGACCGGGCAGGGCGAATCGGTACGGCGGGAGATCAGGATGCCGGTTTGGCCGGCGAGGTTGGCGGAGGGGGCGGAGAGATAGGCCCAGCGATGGTCCCAACTGCGGACGAAGCCGGCGACGGGGATGTCCGCCGGGGCGTACATGGCGAGCGAGGCGGCGGTGGCGTATTCGTCCGACGTTAAAAACGCGGGGTGGGCGGCGGCGGCGTCCGCCGCGAGCTGGGGCCAGCCGGCGAGCTGGAGGGCCACGGGGTCGAACCGGACGGGGAGGGGGATGAAATAGGTGAGGGCCTGGGCGCCGGCGAGCATTGTAAGCGCGAAACCCAGAGCGAGCGCCGGGGTGAGCCAGCGGCGGAGGATCGCCATGGGAAGGGCGGCGGCGGCCAGGCAGGCGGAGGGGTACATGATGGCCGCCCAGTTGGGCTGCACGCGGCCGGAGATGACATGCTCCAGAAACACAACGCCCGGGACCACGGTGAGCCAGACCAGCAAATGCCCGGCGGGGGACGGGGTGTCCCCCAGCCGGCGCAGGCCGAGGGCGGCGAGGATGAAGATGAGCGGGGTGGCGAGCAGAAACTGGCTGACCAGGAATTCGGCCAGAAATTGCAGCGAACGCGCGGCATCGAACTGCGTGACCCGGCCGCCTTGCTTGAGGTAGCTGACCCAGCCATGCGCGGCGTTCCAGCCGATATTGGGGGCGAAGATGAGCAAGGCCAGCGCGACGCCGGCCCAGGGCCAGGGGGTGCGCAAGGCGGCGCGGCCGGCCGGGGCGGTGATGAGCCAGATGAACAAGGCCGCGATGAACAGCAGCCCGGTGTATTTGGATAACAGCATGCCGCCCGCCGCAACGCCGATGGCGAGCCACCAGCGCGGGTTGGCGCCGGTGATGAGGCGCGCCGCGGCGGCCAGACCCGCGCTCCAGAACAGCAGCAAGGGCGTGTCCGGCGTGATGATGATCGCACCGGCGCCGACCATGAGTGTGGCGTTCAGCAGCGCCGCGGCGATGAGACCGGCCTGGCGGTGGGGAAATAACGCCTCCCCCGCATCCCATAACAACACCGAGCCGATGGCGGCCGCGATGGGGCCGCAACAGCGGATGCCGAGCGCGTTATCACCAAACAATAACGTGCCCGCGCGGATGAACAAGGCAACCATCGGCGGATGGTCGAAATAGCCGGGCTGGAGATGCTGGGACCAGAGAAAATAATAGGATTCATCTGGCACGAGCGGCAGCGAGGCGGCGAGGATGAGACGCGCGAGGGTGAGCGCCAGCAGGGCGCAGAGCCAGAGGCGCATGTTAGAAGCTGCTTAAGGAAGCAGTCGCTTTTTTAAAAAAAAGCTCCGCAAAAAATTTTTGATTCAACTGGGGCGGTGCGGGTGAAACCGCTGAAGCCCAACGTAATAGAAATTTTTTGCGGAGCTTTTTTTTAAAAAAGCGACCGCTTCCTTGCTTTTGCATCCTACCGCACCCGCCAAACCAGCGTGGCGGAGACGGCGTAGTTCCAGACCACGCCGATGGCGGCACCGGCGGCGCCGGCGGCCAGGCCGTGGCCGTTCTGCGCGTAGAGCGCGCGGGCGATGCCGATATTGGCGAAGGCGCCGAGGCTGCAGACCACGAGGAAGAGGATGAGGCCGCTTGCGGCGCGCCGGCCTTTCAGGCGCTGGGCGCGGTAGGTGAGCTGGTTGTTGAGCTGGAAATTCGCGATCATCGCGGCGAAGGTGCCGATGGTCTGCGCGGCGGCGAAATGCAGGCCGGCGGCGCGGGCGGCCTGCAGAACCGCGAGGTTGATGAGCACGCCGAACGCGCCGACCAGCGCGAAGGCGAGAAAGCGCAAGGGCACCGCGCCGCCCAAGGATTTGTCGATCAGCAGCCCGGCGAATTGCAGCAGCACCAGGGCGTCCAGCTTGCTCGCACCGGCGACGCGGGGGCGGAATTTGTACGGGATTTCGACGATGTTCAGCCTGGTTTTGGAGGCGAGGATGAGATCCAGCAGGATTTTAAAGCCCTGGCCGGTGAGGCGGGCGGAGAGGGATTCAAACAAATCCCGCCGCAACAGGAAAAACCCGCTCATCGGGTCGTTGATCGGGGCGCGGGTGATGAGCTGCGCGACCCGGATGCCGGCGGTGGACAGACGCGCGCGCAACGGCGAGGACAGGCCAGAAGAATCCCCGCCCGCGACATGGCGCGAACCCACCGCCAGATCAGCGCCGGCCCGCACCGCCGCCAGCATCAAAGGCAGCCGCGTTTCATCATGCTGCAAATCCCCGTCCAGCACCGCGACGAACTCCGCCGCGCTGGATAACGCACCCTCAATCACCGCCGAAGACAGACCGCGCCGGCCGACACGCTTGATCACCCGGACCCGCGAATCCCGCCGCGCAATCTCGCGCGCCGCGGCGGCCGTACCGTCCGGACTGTCATCATCGACAAACACCACCTCCCACGCGAGGCCAGCCAGCGCCGCATCCAACGCCGCCACCATCGGCGCCACGTTGGCCCGCTCGTTGAAGCAGGGCACGACCACGGTGAGGGTTGTGGGTTGCATCAAGTAAGGCCAGGGGGCTTTGCCCCCTGGACCC